>UMCT01001205.1_pt1 | contig 11855 bp, 10 predicted proteins | sample 1964291 | NCBI WGS metagenome assembly UMCT01 (sample SAMEA4835974, study PRJEB28245) | human gut metagenome | biome: gut microbiome; material: fecal sample | place: Denmark | collected 2008 | reverse complement strand
GCCGCAACCGCCGCAGTCATCACCGTTTCCGATAGGCATGTATTCGATGAAACGAACATGTAAGGGGGCATCTACCGTTAAGCGGGCAAAAGAAAGAAGATCCTGGTTTAAACTGCGGACGACAACCGTATTGAGCTTGACGGGGAAAAGGCCTGCCGAAAGGGCCGCCTCTATACCTTTGAGAGCATCATCCAGGTTACCGAGCCTGGTAATGAAGCGATACTGTTCCGTGTCAAGCGTGTCCAGCGATATATTCACGCGGGAAAGGCCCGCAGCTTTCAGGTCGGCTGCCATACCGGGCAGGAGTATTGCATTGGTGGTTAGCGCAACGCTTTCGATGCCAGGGGTTTGAGCGGTTCGTTCAATGAGGCTCAAGAGTCCTTTGCGAACGGTTGGCTCGCCGCCGGTGAAGCGGATATGTTTGATTCCGAGCTGCGATGCGCATTCGATTGCTTTATGGACTTCTTCGAGGGTTAGTACGCTTTCTCGGGGAATGCTCTTAACGCCATGCTCAGGCATGCAGTAGATGCAGCGCAGGTTGCAACGGTCGGTAAGCGATATACGCAGATAGTCGATTTGTCTTCCCTGACCGTCTTTCATGGCGTCTCCTTTCGGGTGATAGTGGTATGCGGGTTGAGCCGTTGAGCGTAACCGCGTTGGTTCGGCTATTTGGATACGAGGTAAACCTTATCGGAAGGGATGCGGATCAGAAGCACTTCGTCTTTGACTGGTAGCTTTTCTTCGGGCACCTTCAATTTGTCGACGCGCCAGAATAAGTGCTGTTCAAGGTATTTCATCTCATTTTCAGTCTGTCCAACTACGGGGTCTGAGCCTGGCGTACGATCGAGGAATTCCAGCAGCACCGAACGATCAAAACGCGAGTCGCTCGTGCGGACAACCCGAACACGATAGGTGTTCCGTCCTGGCTCTTCTGCACGTTCCAGAAAGAATGCTCGGACTCCCATATAGGTTAGGTTCTCTGGTGCGGGCTTGTCGGTATCCACTTCGATGCCCCACGCGGGCAAGAACACCCGACGATCGTCAATCCGATGGGCAGGGGTTGTGTTCTTGCAGCCGGAGAGCCTGATGCTTGCTGCTGATTGGGGGTTGTTGACTAAATTGTTGCCCGTGCTCACCTCCATGACATGCCCCTTTTCGATCACGGCGATACGATCACAAAAACGCAGTGCCTCATCGATATCGTGGCTAACGTATAGAATCGTTCCATGGAAGGTTTCGAACAGTCCAGCCAGGTTCTGCTCCAATACTCCTTTTAAATGTGCATCGAGGGCAGAGAAAGGCTCATCAAGCATAAGGATGTCAGGTTTTGCTGCCAACATGCGAGCCAGGGCAACGCGTTGCTGCTGTCCCCCTGAAAGTTGGGAGGGGTATCGTTTGCCGAATCCGTCTAGGCCAAAGCGCTTCAGTTCAGCGTCCACTTGAGCGTTACGTTCTTCTTTAGGCAGCTTTCGGTCGATTCCCGCCGCTACGTTTTCTGCCACGGTTAAGTTGGGGAACAGCATATAGTTTTGGAACAACAGAGCGGTTTTGCGTTCTTGAGGGGAAAGGTTCACAGTGGGGCGTTTCCCGGCTTCCCGTTCAAAGAACGTTTTTCCGTTCACTACGATCTTTCCTTCATCGGGTGTTTCGATGCCTGCAATACACCTCATGGTAAGGCTCTTTCCGCAACCTGATTCGCCCAGCCAGCCTATGGTTTCGTTGCCGGCTTCTATATCCACGTCGAGGGTAAATGCGGGGAAGCTCTTTTTTATGGATACGGAAAGGCTCATTGCTCAGCTCCCTTACGGTATTTGGTAGTGCTGTTGCTCCACAAGTTGATGAACAGGAACACGATGAAGCTGAATCCGATAACGATCGCGGTCCAGAACCAGGCAACGCCATCGTTCCCGTTCATCCATTCGAAGTAGATGGCGATGGGAATAGTGCGGGTGATGCCCAGATAGTTGCCTGCCAAGAACAACGTTGCGCCGAATTCACCAAGTGCACGTGCGAATGCGAGCGCGGTTCCGGCGGCAATGCTGCTCCAGGAAAGGGGGAGCATCAATTTCAGGAAGATGCGTGTATTGCTCCATCCCAAGGTGCGAGCTGCATCGAGCATATTGGTATCGAGGTTTTCAAAAGCACCCAGGGCACTTCGATACATCAAGGGGAATGCAACCACTACTGCGGCAATAACCGTTGCGGGCCAGCTGAAGATAAGGGGAAATCCGATATCGATGAAGAAGCTGCCAAAGGCGGTATTCCTGCCGCATAGATACAGCAAGATGAAGCCACATACAGTCGGGGGAAGCACCATGGGGATGGTGAATATGCTGTCGGCGATATTCTTTGCCTTTTGCGAAAGATGAAGACACCAATATGCAGCCAGCAGGCCAAGGACGAAGATGAAAACGATGGCAACGCCAGTAGTTTTAAGGGTTACCCACAGGGGACTCCAGTCAAGTTCTGAGAGAAATTTGCCCGCTGCGGCAATTCCTGTGGCCCCTTCGTTCACGGTAACCTCATTTGCTGGGGCCGGTCGACCGAAATCGGCAAATGAGGGTTTGAAGTAGTTTGGGTTGTCACTGTCGGTGAGGTCGGAGCCATCGGTGCCTATAACGCTAGCATACACAGTTCCATTTATTTCTTGATCGAATGAGAAGCGGATGTTGCCGATTTCGTAGGTTGGGTTGCTCGTGAAGTGCCAGGTACCGATTCGGGAAAGGGGAATCGAGCCCGCTGCCGTTTTGCCATCGAGCGCACAGAGGTAGCTTTTTAAGAGTTTTATATCATTCTCGTCGTCGATATCGATGCCAAGAGTCTGTGCTGCTTGGGCGGGAACGTAAGCAACTGCATAGGATTCGGAGGCAATAAGCTGAAAGAATTCGCCTGTCTCGTTTCCAACTAAATACGAGTAACCGTAATACGTTCCATCGATAGCTCGATTCGACCCTTTTTGGGCACGTGCGAAATCGCAGACTGCGTAGGAGGTGCCCTCAATCGATGCGCTGGTTGCATCTTCCGATACGCTAACTTTAGTCGATTCTCCGTTTTCAGAGGAAGAAGCCTGGGAATTGGTAGTTTTGGGGGCTTGGGGAGTGTCAACATCGCCCAAAGCCTCATCGGCAAATGCCTTGCAAGGGAACAACGCCGTCGTCAAAACCAGTATCAGCATGAATAAGCAGGTGGCGCTTGCCGTGCCTCGTTTTGTATTCATGGAAGGTCCTTATCTGAAAAGGTAGCGTATCGAAAAATGGGAGATGGGCGTTGCTGCGCGCCCATCTCTAGAAACTAGCGAAGTTGAAGTGGTTGTTTGCGGATTACGCCAACTCGAAGCCCCACTTCTGCCAGATTGCCTGAGCCTTTTCGCTGTTTATGCACCAGTCAAGGAATTCCTTGGTGGCGTCAACGTTCTTGCAATCCTTAGTGATAGCGCCAGGATACACGATGTTCTTGTGGGTGTCGCCAGGTACGGTGCCAACAATCTCTACGCCACCAAAGCGATAGACGTCGGAGGTGTATACAAAGGCAATATCAACATCGCCAGACTGAGCATGCTTGCAAACGTTGCCAACAGAGGTGTCGGTTACAACCTTGTAGTCGGAGCCGTAAGAGCCGCCCTTACCGGAGATTTCCTTGCCGGTTTTGCCTGCGTCATCACCAGCGGGGGTGTAAACGCCAACGGTGGAAAGGGACTGTGCTGCATAGTTGCCTGCTGGAACAGAGTCATCGCCAACGCAGATGGAGTACTTGCCGGCGGCAATGTCCTCAAGCGTTATATCGGAGAGACCAGAGCCTTCCTTAGAAACCATAACCAGATCATTCTTGAACAGGTCAACGCGGGTTCCTTCGTCAACATAACCTTCCTTGACGGCGGTATCCATGGAACCCTTGGATGCAGAAATCAAAAGATCGGCATAGGATCCTGCACTGAGCATCTCGTTCAGCTCGCCTGAAGCCTTGTACTGGGTGTCGGCGAAGGATACATTGCTATGACCGTCCTCAATGTAAGCTTGTTGAGCTTCTTCCATTGCCTTCGAAAGAGAGTTGGCGGCAAATACCTGAAGCTGAACGTCCTCTTTCCTTTGCTCTTGTTGGCAACCGGTAAGAGCTACAGCAACCAACGCGCAGCAAGCGAAAGCCGCAAATGCGGTGGCGAGTCTTTTCGCCTTTTGGGTGACAGTCATGGGGGAGTCCTCTCAACTCGGGGCGTGGTTTTGTCCTTTCGCGAGAATAAATGCAAAATCCCTTGTTTGGTTTGGGAAAATAGTCGAAACGATTGTGAAGTGTCGATTCCGAGAGGTAAACGGTATGCGCAGCGATGAAGTATCGGCAGACATCAAAGTTTTCATAAGTTCAAAGAGCCAAGCGCGCCACAGCCCCGGGCTTGGGCATGGCGTTGTGGAATTGTGTGAGCGGGTTGAACGGTTGGGCTCTCTGAATAAAGCTGCAGCAGATATGGGCATGGCCTACAGTAAGGCATGGCGTATTGTTAAGCAGGCTGAAGAGGGTCTTGACGTGGCTTTATTCCTTCGCCAAGGTGCCCGTGGTTCTTGTTTGACCGAAGAAGCCAAAGCGCTAATCGAGTTGTTTCGCAAAGTGGAGCGCGAAACGAACGCCTGCGCCAATCGGGTGCTTCGTGAGTCTTTGGACGATTTGGTTGACAAAGGTGTTCTTTCCCATGCTTCGGCCCCTGATTTGGAAAAGAAAGCCACACCTGAGCTTATTGCGCAGGTGCGTGCGTTGGGGCTTTAGGTATCCCTCTTCATTGTTTATTTGGCTGATAGCTTGATATGGCGAAATTACCAGGTAGCCGTTTACCGCTTATAGCCAACCGTTTACTGAGGGTCTTTTCGGTAAGCGGAAAAGCCGTTTTCTTGCTGCTTTTTTGAATCGGTATTTTTAAGGCAGCTCTTAGCTATACATGCGGTATAGAACCTCTGCTTGAGCAAGCTCTTGGGGCGTATTCACGTTGGCAAAGGGATCAATCGATCCAGGCTTGCGCATGAGCTCGGCGTTGAATCGAGTGCAGTCGATTGACTCGATCAAATCACGCATGCGTTTTGACCCTTGCGAAGTGATGGTCTCCAGAATAGGCTGGCACGTGCTTTTGCGATACACCGCTGCAAATGGTTCGTAATTCCCGTTATTGAATGGCACTACCGCATCGCTTCCATTTGCCTGCATCGCAAGAGCCTCGCGGGTAAGAATTTGTGGCGAAAAGGCAATCATGTCGCAAGCAACAACGCCAACGGCATCGTTGGAGCTCGCCTCAATTGCGGTAAGGAGTCCAGGTAGGGCCCCTCGTTCTTCCATGACATCGCTGACAAGGCGGAGCTTGGGGTGCCGCTCAAGGAGATAACGCAGCTCTGGTTCTTCGTTGGTTGTGACGATGAGCTCGTCGGCAAATGAGGCAACTACTTCCAGCATATGCTCGATTAGAGGGCGTCCCAAAAAGGGGGTCAATGCCTTTGATTGTCCCATTCGTTTCGATTCGCCGCCTGCCTGAATGGCAATGGTAAGCAGCGCACGCGTATATCGTTTTCGCAAAAACGCTGCAATAGCTTCAATGTCCTCGAAACCGAACACCTCGACAGCGGTTTTGCGGGCAATTTGCTCAACGGCCGGCATGTCGGTAACGATGGCGGCTGGTATTGCGGGCCGGTCGGGTGTTTCGTCGTCAGACCGTGAGGGTTCTGTGCTGGACAAGCGATCGATGAGAGCTTCTGCGGCTATTTGATCTTTTGAATTTTCTGCTCGAAGCAGTTCGATGGTTGGCAATCCTATGCCGCGAAACCCTTCCACGAGCACCAAATCGTAGTTAGGCATAAGTTCTAATGCTTCGGAGCAGGAAATTTCCTGGGCTAGGTCGCATGTGAATGCCAAGCGTTTACTTGAAAGGATCGCGGTGGCTTTTGACCCAGCGGCACGATGACGGTATGAGTCTTTCCCTGGAATGTCGATTTCAAACTCAGGGTGTCCGTGGTGCTTCATGGTGCCAATAGCAAGTCCCTGGCGAGTAAGCTCGGTTATGATTTTTTCCAACAGGGTTGTTTTCCCTGAATTCTGCCTTCCCACGAAAGAAACGGCAGGGCTCGGTCGATAAGGCTTATGGGGTAGAGGTTCGTAGATCATGCCATTCCTTGTGTTTGCTTTAGGCTGCTCAGCATGGCAAGTGTAGGGCATCATGTGGGTTTTCGGCATCCGCAATATATGAGTGGTTTGGGTGGGGCGTGTAGGCAAATTCTTTTCGCCGTGAATAGGCATCCGTTAGCCCAGCTGATTCTGCCGAAGGAAGGTTGAGCGACATGCTTATTGCACAGTCGTCACTACTATTGGAGCGTTACTTGTTGGCGTTCGAGGAGGCATCAATGGTTTGCATCACATCCATCAACATTTCTGCTCGCAAAGGAGTTCGGAAAACACCTGTTGGTGATGCTCCTCAGGTTGTCCTTGTCGATGATGGGCTGGAAAACGATGCTCATGCAGGAAAGTGGCACCGTCAGGTTTCGTTTTTGGCAGAAGCATCCCTTGCGAAAGCTCGTGATATGGGTTTAGAGGTTGGTCCTGGCGATTTTGCGGAAAACTTTACAACCAAGGGAATCGATCTGCTTGATTTGCCTTTGGGTACGCAGCTCCGTTTGGGGAAAGATGTGCTGGTAGAAATCAGCCAGATCGGTAAAGTGTGCCATACCCGTTGTGCCATTTACCATTTGGCGGGCGATTGCATCTTCCCCCGCGAGGGCATTTTTGGTGTGGTGCTGCATGGTGGTGTTGTTTCGGCTGGTGATGCCATTGAGGTGGTAAGGCGTGGTGACGGCACGTGCACACATACTCCACCCGAGGCGTTAGCCGAAGTGGAAGCAGCACGAAAGGCAGGCACCCTATGAGCAGTGAAATGCAAGACTTCTCTATAAGTGAGAGGAATCAAAGCTCCTATCGCGAAGCTTATCTAGATAACGCAGCCACAACCAAACCGCGCCCCGAAGTGGTGCAGGTTATGATGCGGGAACTTCGGAACTACGGCAACGCGTCATCTGTTCATGCGCTGGGCAAGAAGGCAAAGCGCGTGTTGGAAGATAGTCGCGCTGTTGTTGCAGCAGCTTTGGGCGCTGAGTCCGACGAGGTTTTTTTCACATCGGGCGGAACCGAATCGAACAACCTTGCCATTCGCGGTTCGGTCATGGCGCGCGGAATCGGCGCGGGTCGAATCATAACTTCTGCTTTGGAGCATCCTTCGGTAACGCGATCGGTGCGCGGTCTTAAGCGAGAGGGCGATTGCTGCGTTTCTTACGTTGAGGCTGTTCATGGCAATTTTGATCTAGAAGCATGCGCGCGTTTTCTTCAGGAACCAACAACATTGGTAACGGTAATGTCGGTGCAGAACGAGCTTGGGTATCGGCTTCCTATCCCTGAAATCGTCAAGCTGCGCAATGAATATGCTCCTAATGCATTGGTGCACACCGATGCTGTTCAGGCTTTTGGCAAAATCGATGTTCCTGTACATGAGTGGGGTGTTGATTTAGCTTCCCTTTCTGCTCATAAGATTGGGGGCCCGAAGGGTATTGGCGCATTGTTCGTGAAGCGTGGGACGAATATGTTCACCACGGCGTTTGGGGGTGGGCAAGAACGCGGCCTTCGTTCAGGAACTGAGCCCGTTTACCTCGCCGCCGGTTTTGCCGAAGCGGTTCGCTGTGCATTTTCTGACAGGCAGGCTGAAGAAATGCGCGTTCGCGGATTGTGGGACCATTTACGCATGCGGGTTAACGCAGAGATTCCTGATGCGGTAGTCAATTCTCGTGAAGATGGGTCGCCTTATCTGTTCAATTTCAGCGTTCCCGGTATGAAAAACCAGGTGGCCCTCCGTTATTTGAGCGATCACGGCGTCTATGTTTCCAAGGCTTCTGCGTGTGAGTCAAACATCAATACCGTTCCAGTTGGCACATGGCGTCATAAGCATCCGCTTTCGCTCCAGGCGGCTGGCATTCCCCTTGCAATGGGCAAGCGCACGCTGCGTGTCAGCTTCGGTTACGATTCATGCAAAGACGATGTCGATCAATTCGTGGATACCCTGAAAGCGTATCTTGCTAGCTGTTAGAACATCGCCGTTTTGTTTGCGTTAAAGATCGTCAGTGTTAGCTTTTTCTTACGCTTGGTGTTGTTAACCTGCGGTAACCGAATTCGGTGTTAAGGTGTGGTGAATCGCTCACGTAGGTGGGCGATTCTTTTTGCCTTTAAGCGTCTAACCTTGAGTGGCGTTATTTGATGGAAGAAGTTGAGCGTTATGAATAGTGGGTCTTATCAGACATCGAGAATGGCCGAAGTGCGTCATGTTCTGTGGATTGTCCTTCTGCTTAATATGCTGGTTGCGCTTGCGAAGTTCTTCTATGGCTTGGCCACCAATTCTCATTCTATGCAGGCTGACGGTATCCACTCGGTGTTCGACTCCATGGGTAATGTGGTTGGCTTGGTTGGGATCACGCTTGCCCTTCGTCCTGCAGATGAGGGCCACCCTTACGGGCACTTTAAGTTCGAGACATATGCGAGCATGGTTATTGGCATTTTGCTCATAGTTGCCGCGTTTGAGGTTGGATCAAGCGCTATCAGCGCGCTAATTTCGGGTGACCACAATGCTTCCGTTACGGTGGTTTCCTATGTGGTCATGGTAGGCACGCTGTGTATCAATATTGGGGTTACAACCTATGAGCGAAGGGTCGGTAAGCGTTTGAACAGCGATATCTTGCTTGCAGATGCAAGCCATACGCTTTCCGATGCCATGGTTTCCATTGGCGTCATTGTTGGTCTTGTGCTGATCCAACTCGGCTTCGCTATTGCCGACTCCGTTATGGCTTTAGTCGTCATGGTCGCTATTTTATATACTGCATTCGACGTGTTCCGTTCTGCTTTTCAGACTCTTTCCGATAAGGCTCGAATCCCCGAAGAGGAAGTTCGCAAGGTCGTGGAAGACATCGCAGGCGTTCGGAATGCGCATCGCATTCGCACACGTGGCACACAGGGCGATGTATATGCCGATTTGCATGTGCTGGTTGATCCGAGCATGACCGTTGCTGCTTCGCATGAGCTTGCTGATCGTATCGAATCCGAGATCGTCCATAAGTTCCCGCAGGTAAAGGACATTCTTGTCCACATCGAGCCCGATGACGCCTATCATCGAGCGGAGAGTCATACGGAATAACAGTTCCATTTATGAAAAAAACGAACCTAGACAGTTGACGCAAAGTGGTGTTCTGGTAATATACAAGCTCGCTGAAGCAGTTCGGCATTTTCGGGCGATTAGCTCAGGGGGAGAGCGCCACCTTGACACGGTGGAGGTCACTGGTTCGATCCCAGTATCGCCCACCACTTGCACACAGGCCAGAGGCTTAAAGCCCCTGGCCTGTTTTCATTTGCACAGCTTTTACTGGGGAAGGGAAGAAGCATGCACACCAACATATCGCTCCAACAGCTTCGTTACATTATTGAAGTCGCTGAATGCGGCTCCATCAACGCAGCGAGCCAGCAGCTCTATGTTTCCCAACCCACGCTTTCAACCACCATTAAAGACACCGAGCAGGAACTGGGAATCTCCATCTTCAACCGCACGAACCGTGGCATTACCCTTACAAATGAGGGTACTGAATTCATTGGCTACGCTCGACAGATCCTTCAACAGTTTGATTTGTTCGAGGCACGTTATTCCAACTCGAACAGTGCCGCCAAGGGTAGGCTTTGTGTTTCTTCCCAGCATTACGCCTTCTGCGTCCATGCATTTGTCGATTTGGCTGAGGAGTGCGACGAAGAGGAGTATAACTTTTCCTTGCGTGAGACGCGCACAGCTGAAGTGATTGATGACGTTAAAGAATTCCGCAGCGAGATCGGTGTTTTGTACCTGAGCGAGTTCAATCGTAAGGTGCTCACTAAGGCTTTTTCCGATGCGGGGTTAACTTTTACGCCGCTGTTTGAAGCACACCCGCATGTGTTCGTCGGCTCGGACCATCCTCTTGCTGGTCGAGCAAGCTTGAAGCCCGAAGACTTGGAAGAGTATCCTCGTTATTCGTTCGAGCAGGGCAGCAACAATTCTTTCTTTTTTGCGGAAGAGCCGTTGAGCCATCTGCCTCACAGCCAGAACATTACCTATTACGACCGCGGTACCTTGACCATTCTCCTTAATCGGCACAACGGCTATACCATTTCAACGGGTGTTCTCTCCGGTGAAATGGGGCAGAGCATCTGCTCCATCCCTCTTGAGGTTGATGAAAGCATGACGGTTGGCTATCTGTATCATGCCGAGCGTCCGTTCTCTCCTTTAGCGCAGCGTTACATTGATAAGCTTCGTGCCTACATTGAAGATAACCCCACGGTAACCACGTACTATCCAGTTGATTGATAGGTTTCTCTCTTTTTGTGCAGTTAATGGTCCGCGCTTTCTGTTGGACTGCTGGTAGGGCCTACAGTTTTATAGGAGTTGAATAGTTATTCCTTTCGCCGATAAATAGATGCCGTTGCCGTCGGATGGCATCGAAAACAAGTACAGTGTTCGCAAGTGCCTTCCCCTCGGGGAGGGCGTTTTTGCTTGCTGGATGTTGAGCTATTTGGTGCGGTTATCGGCTATAGTTCGTTGCTCCTGTTCGGAGCTTTATAAGTCGAAATTCGCGATGCCGTACAGGGAAGGGGGATGCGTGTCTGCGCTATCTATTGAGCCCAAGGCGGCAGCCGATGCGAAGGTGGAATCTTATTTAAAGCGATTCGAGCGAAGGGTTGAGGCTGCACCTCCTGGTCAGTGCCCGCTGATCACCGTTGCATCTTATCTTGAGACTGGCGCAAACCAAACGTGTGGGAAATGCGTTCCTTGCCGTGATGGCTTGCCAAAGCTATCTGAGCTGATGCGGGAATTGGCAAACTGCCAGGCAAGCAACGAAACACTGGAAACTTTGCGTGCGCTCGCTCAGATGATTCGCGATGCATCGGATTGCGCGGTGGGGTACGAAGCTGCCCAGGAAACGCTTGATGCGCTCGATATTTTTTCCGAAGAGGTCGAAGCTCATCTGGTTGGGCATAGTTGTACCCAGGGCATGGGCCAAAGCGTTCCTTGCGAAACTCTATGCCCGGCTCACGTTAACGTGCCGGGCTACATTGCCCTTGTTGGTGAGGGGCGCTATGCCGACGCTATCAAACTTATCCGCAAAGACAATCCATTCCCTACGGCATGTGCACTGGTGTGCGAGCATCCTTGCGAAAAACGCTGCCGTCGTATTCTCATCGATGCGCCGCTGAATATCCGCGGTATCAAAAAAATGGCAGTCGATCAGGTTGCTGCGGATTCTGTTTCCACGCCCGGACGCTTGCCCGATTCCGGTAAGCGAATTGCAGTTGTTGGGGGGTGGCCCTTCCGGTCTTACCTGCGCCTATTATGCGGCACTGATGGGGCATTCCGTAACGGTGTTTGAGGCGAATCACTCGCTGGGCGGTATGATGCTATGGCATTCCTGCATATCGTTTTCCTCGCGAACGTTTGGATGAAGATATCCGCGCCATTCTTTCCGTGGATAATATCGAAGTGAAATGCGACGTGCGCATCGATGCCGTTGCTATGGCTGAAATCAACAATGAATTCGATGCAGTGTACGTTGCCATTGGCGCTCAATTGGGAAAAACGCTAAAACTAGAAAACGGTGATGCCGAAGGTGTTGTGTCTGCGGTTGACTTGTTGCAGAAAATTGGCGATGGAGATTACCCCGATTTCTCAGGTAAGAAAGTTGTTGTGGTCGGCGGTGGCAATGTTGCTATGGATTGCGCGCGAACCTCGGTTCGTGCTGGCGCATCGGAGGTTACGGTTGCGTATCGTCGTAGGCAAT
>UMCT01078006.1_pt1 | contig 11956 bp, 7 predicted proteins | sample 1964291 | NCBI WGS metagenome assembly UMCT01 (sample SAMEA4835974, study PRJEB28245) | human gut metagenome | biome: gut microbiome; material: fecal sample | place: Denmark | collected 2008 | reverse complement strand
ATTTCCGAGAAGCAAATCGGCCATACACTTGATTTATTGGAAGACGGAGCTACCATTCCCTTCATCAGTCGCTACCGCAAAGAAGCTACCGGCGGACTGGATGAAGTGCAAATTGAAGCCATCAAAACACACTATGAGAAGCTGAACGAAACAGCCAAACGGAAAGAGACCATCATCAACACCATCAGCGAGCAGGGGAAAATGACTCCCGAACTGCAAAAACGTATTGATGAAACATGGGACAGCACCATTCTTGAAGACATCTACCTACCCTATAAACCCAAACGCCGCACACGTGCGGAAGTAGCCCGCCAGAAAGGACTGGAACCACTGGCGACATTACTGATGCTGCAACGGGAACCCAACCCCGAGAAGCGTGCGGAAGCATACGTCAAAGGAGAAGTGAAAGATGCCGAAGACGCACTGAAAGGGGCACGAGACATCATTGCCGAACAGGTCAGTGAAGACGAACAGGCACGCAACACCGTGCGTTTTGCCTTCTCCCGGCAAGCCGTCATCACCGCCAAAGTAGTGAAAGGAAAAGAAACTGAAGCAGATAAATACCGGGATTACTTCGAATTCAGTAAACCACTGAAGAAATGTACCTCGCACCAGTTGCTCGCCATCCGTCGTGCCGAAGCCGAAGGTCTGCTGAAAGTCAGCATAAGTCCTGATGACGAGGAATGTGTAGAGCGTCTGGAACGCCGCTTTGTCCGTAGCAACAACCCTTGCGGAGAACAAGTGGCGGAGGCCGTACAAGATGCCTACAAACGCCTGTTGAAGTCGTCCATCGAAACTGAGTTTGCCGCACAAAGCAAGGAGCAGGCCGATGAAGAAGCTATCCGGGTATTCGTCCAGAACCTGCGCCAGCTATTGCTCGCTTCTCCGCTGGGACAAAAACGGGTAATGGGCATTGATCCGGGCTTCCGTACAGGCTGTAAGGTAATATGCCTGGACGCACAAGGCAATCTGCTCCACAATGAGAACATCTATCCGCATGCTCCGGTGCACAAAACCGCAGAGGCTGTATCCAAAATACAAAAAATGGTGGAAGCTTATCAGATAGAAGCCATCGCCGTAGGCAACGGAACCGCAAGTCGTGAAACCGAAGATTTTCTGAAACATCAAACTTTCAGACAGGACATTCAGGTATTTGTGGTGAGCGAACAGGGCGCCTCTATCTATTCCGCATCCAAAATTGCCCGGGATGAGTTCCCTGAATACGACGTCACGGTACGTGGAGCCGTATCTATTGCCCGCCGCCTGATGGACCCATTGGCCGAATTAGTGAAAATAGATCCGAAGTCCATTGGCGTGGGACAATACCAGCATGATGTGGATCAGACGAAATTAAAAAAATCACTGGATCTGACCGTAGAAAGCTGCGTAAATCTGGTTGGTGTAAACCTGAATACGGCAAGTAGCCACCTGCTGACGTATATTTCCGGTTTAGGCCCTCAGCTGGCACAAAACATCGTGAACTATCGTGCGGAAAACGGTGCATTTACCTCCCGCAAGCAACTGATGAAAGTACCGCGTATGGGAGCCAAAGCATTTGAGCAATGCGCCGGTTTCCTTCGTATTCCACAGGCTGAAAACCCCTTGGATAATACGGCCGTACACCCTGAGAGTTATTGCATCGTAGAGCAGATGGCAAAAGACCTGGGATGCAGCGTAGCAGAACTTATCGCCAGCAAGGAGCTCCGCCTGAAAATAAAACCGGAGAAATACCTCACTCCTACCGTGGGTATGCCGACATTAAAAGATATTCTGCAAGAATTGGAAAAACCCGGACGCGACCCGAGAGGTCCGATAAAGATTTTCGAGTTCGACAAGAATGTACGCACCATCAACGACCTGCGCGAAGGTATGGAACTCCCCGGTATCGTAGGCAATATCACCAACTTTGGCGCATTTGTCGACATAGGTATCAAAGAGAATGGTCTGATCCATCTTTCGCAGCTGGCCGACCGTTTCGTTTCAGACCCGAATGAGATTGTCTCTATTCACCAGCATGTCCGGGTCAAGGTGCTGAGTGTGGATATGGACCGCAAGCGGATTGCTTTGAAATTGGTTAGTGACGCTTCATGATACAATCATATCCAGATCACGCTATCTAATAAAATAGTATAATTCTCTATTTTTAAACCTTCTCAATATTGTAACCATTACAATATTAATTATCTTTGTTCCCGAATTGGTTCCGAATGGCTCTTCTGCCATTCGGATTAAAAGGGAATCGGGTGAAAGTCCCGGACAGTCCCGCTGCTGTGAAGCTCTATACACCTTTTCAATAACACCATAGCCACTGAATGTCTTGCAGTAGAAAAGAAGACATCGGGAAGGCATTGAAAACAAAGAGTCAGTCAGAAGACCTACCATTCATCAAAGGCTGTTTCTACTCGTGGGATTAGGGAAACAGTGCGAAATAATACAATAATTTTATACATAAACATCTCATGGAAATAACCAAGAGAAATGGAATGGCAGAGCCTTACAACAAGGATAAGGTAGCCATTGCCATACGAAAAAGCTTCGCCAGCACCGGACAAAGTGTTACGGATGAAACAATACTCACGCTGGTAAATGAAGTGGAAAATTTCATCCTCAGTGACACCGGCAATCGCCACGTAGAACGGATCCAAGATGAAGTGGAGCGGTCCCTGATGGAACATGGCTTTTATGCCGAAGCCAAAAACTATATCCTTTATCGCTGGCAACGGACAGAACGGAGAAAAGCCCTCAACCACATAGTAAATGAAACTGGCGACGAAACAATAACGGACACCCTGAAAGGTATCGGGCAAGACTTCCCGCGCAATGAATACAGCCTGACCCTGCTCGCCGAAAAATTCTCCAGTTTCTACAAACCGGAAATGACACCGAACGAACGGTTAACGGCTCTTATAAAAGCGGCTGTAGAGCTAACTACCCAGGAAGCCCCCGACTGGGAGTTTATTGCCGCCCGATTACTCAATTTTCAGTTAGGCAAGAAATTGACTGAACAGGCAGAGTTCGCCGGTGTTCTGTCTTTCTATGAAAAGCTGCGTTATCTCACGGACGAAGGATTATACGGCAGTTATATTTTAGCCTCCTATTCACCGGAAGAAATAGAAGAAGCAGCAGGATTTATATGTCCGGAGCGTGACAAGCTCTTCAACTATTCCGGACTGGATCTGCTTGTCAAACGCTACCTTATCCGTACACGCTCCCATGAACCGATTGAATCCGTACAAGAAATGTATTTGGGTATTGCCCTCCATCTTGCAATGCCGGAAAGGCACAACCGTTTGCAATGGGTAAGAAAATTCTATGATCTGCTGAGTAAACTGGAGGTAACCATGGCTACCCCTACACTTGCCAATGCCCGAAAACCTTATCATCAATTGTCCAGTTGCTTCATCGACACCGTGCCCGACAGTCTGGAAGGTATATACCGAAGCATTGACAACTTCGCCATGGTCAGCAAGTTCGGTGGAGGTATGGGAATGTATTTCGGCAAAGTACGTGCGGCCGGTGGAAATATACGGGGTTTCAAAGGTGTGGCAGGAGGAGTTATCCGGTGGATGAAACTGGTGAACGACACAGCCGTTGCCGTAGATCAGTTGGGAATGAGACAAGGAGCGGTAGCCGTATACCTGGACGTATGGCACAAGGACCTGCCTGAATTTCTGCAACTGCGCACCAACAACGGGGATGACCGCATGAAAGCCCATGACATATTTCCGGCGGTATGCTATCCGGATTTATTCTGGCGGATGGCGAAAGAGGATTTGAACCAATCATGGTATTTATTCTGTCCGAATGAAATAATGACCATCAAAGGATATTGCCTGGAAGATTATTACGGAGAAGAATGGGAGAAAAGATATTTGGATTGCGTAAACGATTCCCGTCTTTCCAAACGCAGCATGAGCATTAAGGATATCGTCAGACTGGTGCTACGGTCAGCAGTAGAAACAGGCACACCTTTCACTTTCAACCGTGATGCCGTGAATCGCGCCAACCCCAACAATCACCGGGGAATCATCTACTGTTCCAACCTTTGTACGGAGATTGCACAGAACATGTCGGCCATAGAGACAGTTTCTACTGAGATACGCACGGAGGATGGGGATATGGTAGTGGTGAAAACAGTCCGTCCCGGCGACTTCGTGGTATGTAATCTCGCCAGTCTTTCATTGGGACATCTACCGTTGGAAGACGAGCAACAGATGAAAGAAAAAGTGGCAACAGTGGTCCGTGCACTCGACAATGTCATCGACCTCAATTTTTATCCGATCCCTTTTGCACAGATAACCAACCATCATTATCGCAGCATCGGTTTAGGAGTCAGCGGATATCACCATGCACTTGCCATCCGTGGCATACGCTGGGAAAGCGAGGAACATCTTAGCTTCATGGACAAGATCTTTGAACGTATCAATTACGCCGCCATCGAAGCGAGTGCCGAACTGGCCAAAGAAAAAGGACGGTACGACTACTTTGAAGGAAGCGACTGGCAAACCGGAGCTTACTTTACAAAACGCAATTATGACTCACCCGCATGGAAAGCACTGGCCGCAAAGGTTGCAGCATCCGGAATGAGAAATGCCTATCTGCTGGCCATAGCCCCTACCAGCAGCACCAGCATCATAGCCGGAACCACCGCAGGAACAGATCCGGTGATGAAACGCTTTTTCCTGGAAGAGAAGAAGGGAGCCATGTTGCCACGTGTAGCCCCGTCATTGTCTGACAAAACATTCTGGCTATACAAAGGTGCCTACCTGACGGATCAGCAATGGAGCATCCGTGCCGCCGGTGTCCGCCAGTTGCATATCGACCAGGCACAAAGCCTGAACCTTTACATCACCAATGAATTCACCATGCGCCAGGTACTGAATCTCTACCTGCTGGCATGGGAGTGTGGAGTGAAAACAGTCTATTACGTCCGTAGCAAATCTCTGGAAGTAGAAGAGTGTGAAAGCTGCGCATCATAAAAACTTAAAAACTAAAATAATATGGAAGCAAAAAAACTAAAGAGAAATGCCCTGTTCAACCCTTCAGGTGATACGGAAATCCGCCTCAGAAAAATGATCGGTGGTAATACGACAAACCTGAATGATTTCAATAATATGCGATACAAATGGGTAAGCGACTGGTATCGCCAGGCTATGAACAATTTCTGGATTCCCGAAGAAATCAATCTCACTCAGGATACGAAGGATTATCCCCTGCTGGATGAAGCCGAACGGACTGCTTACGACAAAATCCTGAGTTTCCTGGTATTTCTGGATTCCCTGCAAAGCAACAATCTGCCCACTATCAGCGAATACATCACGGCCAACGAAGTAAATCTTTGCCTGCACATCCAGGCTTTTCAGGAATGTGTGCACAGTCAGAGTTACAGCTATATGCTCGACACAATCTGTAGTCCGGAGAAACGCAATGACATTCTTTACCAATGGAAAACGGATGAGCATTTATTAAAAAGAAATACCTTTATCGGCAACTGTTACAATGAATTCCAGGAAAGTCAGGATGGCTTTACGCTAATGAAGACTTTAATTGCCAACTATATTCTGGAGGGTATTTATTTTTATAGCGGTTTTATGTTTTTCTATAATCTGAGCCGGAACGGGAAGATGTCCGGCTCCGCTCAAGAAATCCGTTATATCAACCGGGATGAGAACACGCATCTCTGGTTGTTCCGCAGCATCATCCTGGAACTGAAAAAAGAAGAACCGGAATTATTTACCCCCGACAAAGTGCAGATATACGAGAATATGATGCGCGAAGGAGTGAAACAGGAAATTGAATGGGGACAATACGTTATAGGCGACAACATACAGGGACTCAACCGGCAAATGATTGCTGACTATATTCACTATCTGGGCAACCTACGCTGGAGCAGTCTGGGAAATCCTCCGCTATACGAGCACAACCGGAAAGAACCGGAAAGTATGCACTGGGTGTTGCAGTATTCAAACGCCAATATGGTGAAAACCGATTTCTTTGAAGCCAAAAGTACGGCTTACGCCAAGAGTACAGCGCTGGAAGATGACTTATAATCGTTGATTCACTTTCCGGCTTTGTATCTTCAGAATAATCGCAATAGCAATAATCATCAACGCGGTGCACAGAACAGAACCTTCGAACCCGAATGCACCGCCGTTGATGATATTCTCTTCCGGTAATTCTAAAGACAATAAAGTACCGCCCAATCTTCCTCCGCTTACTTCGAAACCGAGAATCGGACCTTGCAGCCAATTCCAGAAAAGATGAAGAGCGATGGCAAACCATAAATTACGCGTATATATATAGGTAGAACCTATTAAAATTCCCGCCAACAAAATATTCAGAAAAGCAATCAGAGAAAAGTTGGGATTAAAAATATGCATCAGGGAAAACAATGCAGACGAAAGAAACAATGCCACAAAACGATTGACACCTGCGGTCAGCAAATGCCCCAGGACAAAACCGCGAAAGGCAATCTCTTCTGCAAGGGCAACCAGCAACATTAATATCCAAGACAGCAGAAAATCGTACGCGCTAAAGTGTACGGCAGTAATTTCAACCTCTCGCAACCCATATAATATTCCAAATCCGACAGTATAGATAGCCAAGGCAACGAATGTACCCCAGAAGATGTCTTTAGCCCGTCCTTTCAAGGATAAGCCCAAGTCTGTAATCGGAAGGTGGTCCCAATTCTTCAGCAGCACCCAGGCCGCCAGGAAAGTTCCCGCCAGAAAACTACTTTGCATGACAACTTCTTTCAAAATTCCATCTATCTTAAAAAAAGAGACCGCTTTGATGCAAACAGCCCCCAATACTCCGGCAAATCCCAGCATCAAAAGTATATAAACGATAACTTTTGCTGCAACAACCAGATAAATGACAAGTTTCGACTCTTGCGGGGCAATATTTATATTTTCGTTCATTGATTCCATATCCTTAGTTTCTATATGTTAATACCCCAGCAAAAATACCTATAAAATTAAAAATAGAAAGCAAAATCCTGCAAAAAGCGTATATTTGTCTAAACATATCTATTACTGTCATGAAACTAAAACAAACATTAGCCACTATAATGCTGGCTGCATGTACTTACGCAGCAGTTGCACAAAATGCAGGCACACCAGCTAATAATAAAACTTTTTTTGTAGCCAAGCCCGGCACTCTGGTATCCATGCTCACTGAGGATGAAGCCAACAGCGTCACCCATCTTACATTGACCGGAAAACTAAATGCCATTGACTTCAAACATCTGCGCGATGAATTCAAGAATCTGAAAGTGCTGGATATCTCCAACGCATCCATCAGTACATACGCAGGTAAAAGCGGCACTTACCCCGACCGTTTCTATATTTATCCGCCCAACTGTGTACCGGCTTATGCATTCTGCCAGCAGACCAGCGACAGTACTTTCACCGGAAAAGCAACTCTCCAGAAAATTATTCTTTCAGAGAAAATCAAGAACATAGAAGACGCGGCCTTCAAGGGTTGCGAAAATCTGAAAATATGCCAGTTGAGAAAGAAGACTGCTCCCAACCTGTTACCGGCCGCTTTGGCGGATAGCATAACGGCCATTTTCGTTCCGTTGGGTAGCAGCGACTCCTACCGTGGCAAGAAGCATTGGGACACCTTTGCCGTGATAGAGGGAGAACCTGTAGAGGCTTTCGTACAAGTAGGCTTAATGGGAAGTCTTGCCAGTGAATTAGTGGCTGCGGGCTTGCAACCGAAAGATGTGAATTTCCTGACCGTAGAAGGGAAACTGGACGAAGCTGACTTCACCGTAATACGTGATTATATGCCCAATCTTGTGGCTGTTGATCTGAGCAAAAGTAACACTACGGTTATTCCCGAATATACATTTACCCAGAAAAAATATCTGTTGCGCATCCAGCTTCCCAAAGGTTTGAAAAGCATCGGACAACGTGCATTCAGTGGATGCGGTCGCTTGTGCGGTACGCTTGAATTGCCAGCCGGAGTGACTGCCATCGAATATGGTGCGTTTATGGGATGTGACAACCTGCGTTATGTTGTAGCTACAGGAAACAAGATTACGACTTTGGGAGATAGCCTGTTCGGAGAGGACGGAAGGAATAAGCTGATTTATAAATAAACATGGAAAAAACATCGCCTTGCAATATTCTGTTATTGCAAGGCGACATTTTTTTATTGAAAGAGCAGATATTTACTGTGCGTACATCTTAGCTCTTAATTCCTTAATATGGTCAGAAGTGATGTATTCATCATATTCCATCATCTTATCAATAATACCGTTCGGAGTCAGCTCGATAATACGGTTGGCAACGGTCTGTATGAACTCGTGGTCATGAGAAGAGAACAGGATATTCCCTCTATACGTCTTCAGGTTATTATTGAATGCCTGGATGGACTCCAAATCAAGATGATTGGTAGGAGTATCTAAAATCAGACAGTTGGCATTGCGCAACTGCATACGGGCAATCATACAACGCATCTTTTCACCTCCCGACAGCACACTTGCTTTCTTCAAAACCTCTTCACCGGAGAACAGCATACGACCCAGGAAACTCTTCATATAAACTTCATTTCCTTCGCCAAACTGACTCAACCAGTCCACCAGGTTCAGATCCGTATTGAAATATTGAGTATTGTCCAGCGGCAAGTATGCAGTGGTAATAGTGACACCCCAACTGAAAGTTCCTGCATCCGGCTTCATTTCTTCATTTATAATCTCAAACAATGAAGTCATGGCACGGGGATCGCGGGAAAGGAATACCACCTTATCCCCTTTCTCTATATTGAAGTTTACATCGCGGAAAAGCACAGTGCCGTCTTCCAAAGTTTTGGTCAGCCCGGAAACTTCCAGAATCTGATTACCCGGTTCGCGCTCGGGAGTAAAGATAATGCCCGGATACTTACGCGAAGAAGGCTTGATTTCTTCCACATTCAGTTTCTCCAACATCTTCTTACGGCTGGTAGTCTGCTTGCTCTTCGCCACATTGGCACTGAAACGGCGAATAAATTCTTCCAACTCTTTCTTCTTCTCTTCTGCCTTAGCCTTCTGGTTCTGTTGCTGGCGCAGAGCTAACTGGCTTGATTCATACCAGAAACTATAGTTACCGGCAAACAGGTTAATCTTACCATAGTCAATGTCCACCGTGTGCGTGCAGACAGAGTCGAGAAAGTGACGGTCGTGACTCACAACCAACACCGTATGTTCAAAATTAGCCAGATAATCTTCCAGCCACATCACGGTTTCCATATCCAAGTCATTGGTAGGCTCATCCAGCAACAAGTTATCCGGATTACCGAACAAAGCCTGTGCCAACATCACACGCACCTTCTCCTTACCGCTGAGGTCACCCATCAGCACATAATGCTTATCTTCTTTAATGCCCAGACCGCTCAACAAAGCCGCCGCATCGCTTTCTGCATTCCAGCCGTCCAGTTCCGCAAATCTTTCTTCCAATTCGGAAACCTTCAGACCGTCCTCATCCGTGAAATCTTCTTTGGCATAAAGCACTTCGCGCTGCTTCATGATATCCCACAAAACAGTATGCCCCATCATCACGGTATCCATTACCGTAAGTGCATCCCACTTAAAGTGGTCCTGGCTTAATACGGAGAGGCGTTCGCCCGGACCTAACATAATAGAACCGGTCGTAGGGTCCAAATCACCGGATATGGCACGCAGGAAGGTAGATTTTCCGGCACCGTTGGCACCGATAATACCATAGCAGTTTCCACTTGTAAACTTCAAGTTTACATCATTAAATAACACCCTTTTTCCAAACTGTACGGAAACATTAGAGACTGTAATCATTGATTTATTTACTATTTATCGATTTACAATTTATACGAATGAATCGCTTTTTATTCACCACAGAGTGGCACAGAGTTTCACTGAGTCAAATTGAAATCAAATAAATAAGGCTCTGTGAGACTCTGTGCCACTCTGTGGTGAAAACTTCATTTGCGAGTGCAAAGATAGGCATTTTTCCATGAATACTCGTAGAAATGCGCTGTCAATCTGACATAAAAGTATTACCTTTGCGGCGTTTTAGACAAAAGCTGCCTATTTGGCAAAGTTTTTGTTGGTACAGCGATATACTAACTTAAACCCTTGACAGCAATGAAAACAAATCCTTTTTACAAGAATAATAAGAATAGAAATATGGACCCGAAAGAAAAAGAAAACATCAACGAAGAAGAGTTAATGTCCGAAGCTACGCAGGATGAAGCCGCGGAAAATGAAGAAATTCAAGAGGAGGATGTACAGGACAGTGCAGCTCCGACAGAAGAGGAAAAGCTTGCCCAGGAACTGGAAGAAGCAAACAAAGTGATAGAAGAGCAGAAAGATAAATATCTGCGCCTCTCCGCCGAGTTTGACAACTACCGCAAACGCACCATGAAGGAAAAGGCCGAGCTGATTCTGAACGGTGCCGAAAAAACCATCAGCAGCATTCTTCCTATTGTAGACGACTTCGAACGCGCCCTGAAAAACATGGAAACTGCCACAGACGTAGCAGCCGTGAAAGAAGGAGTGGAATTGATTTATAATAAATTCATGTCTGTATTGGGACAGGACGGCGTGAAGGTGATTGAGACCAAAGAAAAACCTCTTGACACCGATTTTCACGAAGCAATTGCCGTTATCCCTGCACCGGACAAATCCCTGAAGGGAAAAATTCTGGATTGCGTACAGACCGGCTACACGCTAAACGACAAAGTAATCCGCCATGCCAAAGTGGTGGTAGGAGAATAACATAATATATATGGAAAAAAGAGATTACTACGAAGTACTGGAAGTCGAAAAGACAGCAACGGTAGAGGAAATAAAGAAAGCCTATCGCAAAAAAGCCATTCAATATCATCCTGACAAGAATCCGGGTGACAAAGTGGCGGAAGAAAAATTCAAAGAAGCGGCAGAAGCCTACGATGTACTAAGCAATGCGGACAAGCGTGCCCGTTATGACCAGTTTGGTCATGCCGGAATGAGTGGTGCTGCCGGAAACGGTGGACCGTTCGGTGGTTTCAGCGAGGGCATGTCTATGGATGATATCTTCTCTATGTTCGGAGATATTTTCGGTGGACGTGGCGGTGGCTTCGGAGGCGGATTCAGTGGTTTCGGAGGCGGATTCGGCGGTGGAAGTTCACAACGCCCGCGTTTCCGTGGTTCGGATTTGCGCGTAAAAGTAAAACTGAATCTGAAAGAGATTTCTACCGGAGTAGAAAAGAAATTCAAACTGAAAAAGTACGTTACATGTGATCACTGTCACGGTTCAGGGGCTGAGGGTAACGGCGGTTCGGAAACCTGCTCGACCTGTAAAGGTAGCGGTACGGTAATCCGTAACCAACAGACTATTCTTGGTACGATGCAGACACGTGCCACCTGTCCGACTTGTGGCGGTGAAGGTAAAATCATCAAGAATAAGTGTAAGGTATGTGCCGGAGAAGGTATCGTTTACGGCGAAGAAGTGGTAAGCGTAAATATTCCTAAAGGCGTAATGGAAGGCATGCAGCTTTCTATGAGCGGCAAAGGAAATGCCGGAAAACACAACGGCGTTCCGGGCGACTTACTGATTCTTGTAGAAGAAGAACAAGACAAAGAACTGATTCGCGACGAAAATGACTTGATTTACAACCTGCTTCTCAGCTTCCCGACAGCCGCTTTAGGTGGTGCGGTAGAAATACCAACCATTGACGGAAAGGTGAAAGTAAAGATCGAATCGGGTACACAGCCGGGCAAAGTGCTCCGCCTACGCGGAAAAGGTCTGCCAAGTGTAAACGGATACGGTACGGGAGATTTATTGGTAAATGTCAGCGTATATGTACCGGAAGCACTTAACAAGGACGAGAAAAAAGCACTTGAAGAAATGGAAAGCTCGGATAACTTCAAGCCCAATACTTCGATTAAGGAAAAGATTTTCAAGAAGTTCAAGAGTTTGTTTGACTAAACTGACTTTAAACTGAAAATGGATTCATG
>UMCT01029904.1_pt1 | contig 12131 bp, 9 predicted proteins | sample 1964291 | NCBI WGS metagenome assembly UMCT01 (sample SAMEA4835974, study PRJEB28245) | human gut metagenome | biome: gut microbiome; material: fecal sample | place: Denmark | collected 2008 | reverse complement strand
TGGACGCACAGGAGGTTATGCACATGACTGATTATCCTCGATGATTTGAATGATCCGGATATTGACCCGAAAGACTTCGTGTTTCATAGTCTCCGACATACGAGCGCGGCGGCAAAGCTAGCCCTGTCGCAAGGCGATTACAACTCTGTTCGTCACGCTGGTGGGTGGGCAAATCTTGAGATGCTGACACGTCGGTACGGAAATCACTCTTTCGCCAATGAGCGACTCAATGTCGCGCAGAAGATGGATGACTTCCTCGGCGGAAGCAGTATGGAAAACACTGCATCACCCGCCAATCCTCATGTGTCGCCCGAAGCGGCCGAAGCTGCCCTCAAGGCGATCCTGCAAAGCAATCCTGAGTTGCTAATCAAAGTCGCCAAGTCCATCCAAAACTGCTAATCCGTAGAAGAGCCGATTAGCAAAGATTTCAGCCTGTCGAAATATCGTATTAGCAAAAGCCCCTCTCCAAAAGCAAAAATTTCTGCTAATATTAGCAAAAATCCTGCTAATGAAAAGGGGCTTGACCAATCAAAATGCTTGCTAACCGTTCAACTTTTATTAGCAAGCACAAAACCCGCAAACGCCTGTGGCGTAAGGGATTGTGGCACCCCCGGCGTGACTCGAACACGCTACATCCCGCTTAGGAGGCGGGCCCTCTATCCCGGTGAGGTACGGAGGCAAGTATGAAGATTGGTTTTTGCTAGTTGAAATCAGCTCGGTTCTCTTAGGAGGCGGTCGCTCTATACAACTGAGCTACGGAGGCGTGTGCAACTGGTATTGTACCGTAGGCGGCGGCATTTGTCAACGGCGCCGCGGCGAAAAAGTTGACGAAAGGGCTTGCAATCGGTCCTTTGCAGGCATATAATACAAAGGTTAGTGAATTTACCCGAGAGAAAGGGGTTTTTACCTTTGCAGAACGAAAAACTGAGAAACGTGGCCATTATCGCCCACGTCGACCACGGCAAGACCACGCTGGTGGACCAGATGCTCAAGCAGGGCGGCGTGTACCGCGAGAACCAGGAGACGGTGGAGCGCGTCATGGACTCCAACGACCTGGAGCGTGAGCGCGGCATCACCATTCTGGCCAAGAACACCGCCATCCAGTACGGCGACACCAAGATCAACATCGTGGATACCCCGGGCCACGCCGACTTCGGCGGCGAGGTGGAGCGTATCCTGAAGATGGTCAACGGCGTCATCCTGCTGGTGGACGCCGCCGAGGGCCCTATGCCCCAGACCCGTTTCGTGCTCAGCCGCGCGCTGGAGCTTGGCCATCGTGTTATTGTGGTTATCAACAAGATCGACCGTCCCGACCAGCGTATCCACGAGGTCATCGACGAGGTGCTGGAGCTGTTGCTGGACCTGGACGCTACCGACGAGCAGTTGGACAGCCCTATGCTGTTCTGCTCCGCCCGCAACGGTACCGCCAGCTATTCCCCCGACGTGGTGGGCACGGACCTGAAGCCGCTGTTCGATACCATTCTGGACTATATCCCCGCGCCGGAGGCCGACCTGGACCAGCCCTTCCAGATGCTGGTCAGCTCCATCGACTATAACGAGTTCGTGGGCCGTATCGCCATCGGCCGTATCGAGCGCGGCGTGCTGAAGCAGAACCAGGAGATCGCCGTGTGCAACTACCACGATCCCGACGCCCCTGCCAAGAAGGCCAAGGCGGTCAGTATGTACGAGTTCGCCGGTCTGGGCAAGGTGCCCATCACCGAAGCGACGGCGGGCAATATCATCGCCCTCAGCGGCATCGGCGATATCACCATCGGCGATACCATCTGCGCACCCGACTGCGTGGAGCCGCTGCCCTTTGTGAAGATCAGCGCCCCCACGGTGGAGATGACCTTCTCCGTCAACGACAGTCCCTTCGCCGGGCGCGAGGGCAAGTTCGTCACCAGCCGCCAGCTGCGCGACCGCCTGTTCCGCGAGACGCTGAAGGACGTGTCCCTCCGCGTCAGCGAGATCGAGGGCGTTATGGATGCCTTCAACGTGGCGGGCCGCGGCGAGATGAGCCTGTCCATCCTCATCGAGACCATGCGCCGCGAGGGCTACGAGTTCCAGGTGTCACCCCCTCGTGTACTATACCAGACCATCGACGGCAAGAAGTGCGAGCCTATCGAGCGCCTGGTGGTGGACGTGCCCGCCGAGAGTGTGGGCGCGGTCATCGAGAAGCTGGGCGCCCGCAAGGCGGATATGCAGGAAATGACCCCCATCGGCAGCCGCATGAAGGTGGAGTTTCTGGTGCCCAGCCGCGGTCTGTTCGGCTACCGCAACGAGTTCCTGACGGATACCCGCGGCGAGGGCATTATGGCCAGCGTGTTTGACAGCTACGCCCCCTATAAGGGTGAGCTGACCCGCCGCAATACCGGATCTCTGGTGGCCAGCGAGACCGGTGAGTCCATCACCTACGGTCTGTTCAACGCACAGGAGCGCGGTGTGCTGTTTATCGGCGCCAACGTGGACGTGTATGAGGGCATGGTGGTGGGTATCAGTCCCAAGCAGGAGGACATCGTGGTCAACGTCTGCAAGAAGAAGCAGCTGACCAACACCCGTGCTGCCGGCAGCGATGACGCCCTGCGTCTGGTGCCGCCCCGGAAGATGAGCCTGGAGCAGTGCCTGGAATTCCTGGCGGATGACGAGCTGCTGGAGGTCACCCCCAAGAACCTCCGCATCCGCAAGACCATCCTGAACCACGAGCGGCGCATGAAGGCGCAGCACGGGAAGAAAAACTAAATTATGTAAACCAAAAGACCGGCGAAAGCCGGTCTTTTGGTTTATGTGGGGAGGATGTAATGTCTGGCTGCGGCGATTGTAAGCAGTGCCGTATGACCCGGTGCGGAAATTCTGGTACGGTAAGGTCGTGGACACAAAAACAAGTTGACATAATATAAGCATTATGTGCCCAACCCATTGACATTTCCCGGCGGGTGTGGTAAAAGAATAGAGACGCGTAGCGCACAGAAGTGCCTGCGAAGCGTATCGCCCTCGGGCGGTGCGCTTTTTATTTTTATGGAGGAAACTGCAATGCCAAAGAACAAAACACAGGGGATCATTTTCGGTATCATCATGTCGTACAGCATGGCTGTCGGCATGGAGATATACAACAACGCTATCCAGCAGGGGGTACATTTGCAGCCAGGAGGGTTTACCAACCTGACCTACGGTATCGTGGGCAAGGCGCTGGTGGAGGCGCTGTTCATGGGGCTCATCGTCATCATCGTGTCGGAGCTGTGGGGCAACCGGCTGGGCGCCCGCTTTGCCGCCAAAGTCAGCGACCCGCAGCGGGATAACCCCTATTTCTGTCGGTTGATGCGGCAGGCGGGCACCGTGTCCGTTATGTGCCCCACCATGAGTCTGGCGGCCACCATTATTTTCAGCATGATCTTAGGCGGTGCGCCGGTGTGGCAGCTGCCCGCCATCTGGGCGGGGACGCTTATCAAGAACTTCCCCATGGCGTTTTTCTGGAATATGTTTGCCGCTGCACCCTTTACCAACTGGGCCTGCGGAAAGCTGTTCGAATAAAAGAGCGCTCCCCCGGCGGGGGAGCGCTCTTGCTTACATTACCGGCACGAACTCCACGTTCAGGTCCACGATCTCGTTGACGCCGTCCAGCCGTGCGCCGTGGTCATACTGCCACACATCGAAGCGGTAGTAGAAGTCCGGATAGTCGCCGGGATCAGCGATCCACAGGGCGATGTTCCTCATAGAGGGCAGATCATAGCGGTAGTAGCCCTGCTGGCGGTTCATGTACACCCCGGCCTCATAGCCGCCCTGTTCGATCAAGGCGCAGAAAGTCCGGGCCTGGGAGGTCAGCAGAAACTCGCTGTTGTGCAGTGTGCGGGAGTCTTCCTGCTGTACCGGCTCCCAGTCGTAGTACACCGGCAGGTCCAGGTCGCGGCCATCCAGCAGCTGCAGGGCGTACAGGGCCTCCTGGGCGGCCTCCTGCACGGTGGCGGCCTGGGAGAAGAAATACACGCCCACTTCGATGCCGGCGGCCCTGGCCCCGCTGTAATAGCTGTCGAAGGACCGGTCCGGGTACAGGGAGCCCTTCTCGCCGTAGCCCCGCAGACCCAGGCGCAGATAGGCAAAGTCGATGCCCTGCCGCTTCAGCGCCGCCCAGTCGATGGTGCCCTGGTGGTTAGACACGTCCACGCCCCAGCGGGTGGCGTATTCCGCGCCCAGATAGCGGACGCGGACGCCGTCGCTGCCGTCGTCGTTGGTGTCCCGGCGGAAGTCCTCCTGCGCCAGGCCGCTGGCGGGGATACCCTCATGGGGCGTCATCCACACCATGTTAAATCCGTCGTTGATATATACCTGCCCCGCGTGGGGATCGGCCTCCGGCTCCTGCCGGGCGCTGCCGCCCCGCAGGGACAGAACGACCGCCGTCAGCAGTCCGCCAACCACCAGCACCGCCGCGATCAGCAGCAGCACCGGCAGCAGACGCCGCCGCGGCCGGCGGCGGGGCGGGGAAATTCGATCCATAGTTATCTCTCCTTTTCGAAAACGTGTATGTCAAAGGCGATGCGGCAGTCCAGCTGCGTGAGTTTACATAATTTTTCAACGCCGGCCTTCGGCGTTTTCCAGCAGTAGGGCGTCATGCCGAACAGCGCCTGTATGTCCGCCGGGTCCTCCAGATGGATAACGTCCGTTATGTGTCGGATACTCACATACCGGAAGCCCTCATAGGGTGTCTCCTTCACCTCATTGACATAGGGGTGGTCATAGAGCACCTGCTTCATCTCCCACAGGTGCATTTCTCCGGGCACTACATAGATAAAGTGCCCGCCGGGCCGCAGCACGCGGCGGAATTCCTCGATGGCCAGCGGTGAGAAGCAGTTGATGAGCAGGTCTACGGACCCGTCTGCCGCCGGCAGGCGGTAGGAGGAGGCCACAGCGAACTGCACATTTTTCTCCTGTTTGGCCGCCAGACGCAGTATGGGCTTGGAGATATCGATCCCGGCCATCACCGGCGTCTTCCCGGCCTCACACAGGGCACGATAGATGCCCGCGGTGTAGTAGCCCTCGCCGCAGCCGTTGTCCAGCACCGCCGGGGCATCGCCGGTCAACTCCACAGCGAGTTGACATAATTCTTCGCATAGCGGGGCGTAGTAGCCCTTTTCCAGAAAGGCGTGCCGCGCCGCGGCCATAGCCTTGTCGTCGCCGGGGGCCCTGGAGTGCTTCCGGTTCACCGGCAGCAGATAGGTATAGCCCTCCCTGGCGATGTCGAAGCAGTGGCCGGCGGGGCAGAGATAGCTGCCCTCCCGCCGCGTCAGCGCGCCGCCGCACAGGGGGCAGACGAACAGACTGCTCATCGCTCACCCTCCGGCAGCGTCACGTCGTGTATCCATTTACGGGACCGGATGCGCCACAGGCAGATGGGACACTTGATAAAGCTCTCCGCCTGTATGGCCAGCGACACGAACCAGGGATCCGCGTCCAGCACCAGCGCCAGCAGGGCCGTCAGCGGCAGCGCCCCCAGCCACTGGGGACCCAGATCCAGTGCCGTGGACCAGAACACATCGCCGCCTGCCCGCAGGATACCGGTGACGGCGGAGATGGAGTAGGCGTGGAAGGGGATGCAGGCGAAGCCCGTCACCGCCAGCGTGGTGGCCAGATGGGCGCTGAGATCGTACAGCTTGAACAGTGGGAAGACCACCGGCTGGAACAGCAGCGGCACCAGCGCCAGGGCGATAACGGCCAGTGCGGCGCCCACCAGTATCGTCACCCAGGACAGCGTCCTGGACAGGTCCATCAGCTCGTCGTGGCTCTGTCCCTCACCGATGGCCTTGCCGATCATCACGGCGGTAGCGGCGCCCAGACCAAAGCACACCACCAGGAACAGGCGGTTCAGGTTGCCCATGACGGCGTTGGCCGCCAGAAACTCTACCGAGATGGCCATGTGTCCCAGAATGACGGTGAGCAGGCTGTTGCCCAGCCCCCAGAACAGCTCGTTGGCCATCACCGGCGAGGCGTATTTCACGAACCGGCGCAGCATCTCCCAGCCTGGACGGAGGAGCGCCTTCAGGTCCAGGGGGATGACCCGGCTCCGCAGGGCGCAGAACAGGCACACGGCGAACTCCGCCACGCGGGAGAGCAGCGTGGCGATGGCCGCGCCCTCCACGCCCAGCATGGGAAAGCCGCACTTACCGAAGATCAGCAGGTAGTTCATGCCGGTATTCAGCACCGTGGACATACCAAACAGCTTCATGCCGAAGCTGGCGTTCTCCACGCTGCGCTGCGCGCTGACGTAGATAGACGAGAGCATATTGAACACATAGGAGAAGCCGATGACCCGCAGATACGGCGCGCCCAGCAGGGACAGATGATGCTTGTTGCTCATCAGGTCCATGATCTGCACCGGCCACAGGAACAGCGCCAGCGCGATGACCAGCGCCAGAGCCACGCCCAGCCCCGCCGCCACGCCGATGGCACGGCTGATGCTGGGCAGGTCCTTTTTGCCCCAGTACTGGCTGATCAGGATGCCTACGCCGGACTGGACGCCGAACACGATGGAGATCAGCAGGAACACCGGCACGTTGGCGGCCGTCACCGCCGCCATCTCATTGTTGCCCAGCTGGCTGACCATCAGTGTGTCGATCAGGCCCAGAGAGAAAGTGATCAGGTTTTGCAGGGCGATAGGGCCGGTCAACCGGAGCAGATACCCGTAAAAGGCCCTGTCGCGCTTAAGAGCTTTGAACATAGTCCACCTCAAAATATCGTTGTGCCCGCGCCGCAGGCGTATATCACAGCATGGGGAAGCGGCTGTCCCGGTGGGCGAGCAGCGCCTGGCACAGGACATCCACGTCCTCCCGTGTATTGTCGGGGGAGAAGGAGATGCGGATCACGCCGGCGGCAGTCTTTTTGTCCAGCCCCAGAGCGGAGACCACATGGCTCGCCTTCCCCTGGTGGCAGGCAGAGCCTGCGGAGATGCAGATGCCCTGCGCACCCAGGTCCGTTACGATGTTGGCGCTGGGATACCCTACCAGCGACACCGCCAGGATGTGGGGGGCCGTACCCTCGCCCACGGGGACCACACCGCCCATGGCCAGCAGCTTCTCCCGGCAATAGGCCTTCAGCCCGGCCATGTGGGCCAGCTTGGCGTCATAATCGGCCAGCCGCAGCTCCACCGCCTTGGCAAAGCCGGCGATCTGGGCCGTGGCCTCGGTGCCGGAGCGCGCGCCGCGCTCCTGTCCGCCGCCGGGCAGCAGGGGGCGGGGGTTCCGCACCCGGGGACCGATGTACAGCGCGCCCACGCCCTTGGGCCCGCCGACCTTGTGACCGGACAGGCTCATCAGGTCTACGCCCCAGCCCTCCGGGTCGCAGGGGACCTTCAAAAAGCCCTGCACCGCGTCGCAGTGCAGCAGGGCAGGGGAGCCCTTCTCCCGCAGCAGGGCAGCGATGTCCGCCGCGGGAAATACGCAGCCCGTCTCGTTGTTCACCAGCATCACAGACACCAGGGCGGTGTCCTCCCGCAGGGCATCCGCCACCTGTTCGGCGGTGACATTGCCGTCCCGTCCTGGCTTCAGATAGGTGACCTCATACCCCTGCTGGGCCAGCAGCTTGCAGGGCTCCAGAACGGCGCTGTGCTCCACGGCGGTGGTGATGATGTGTCTGCCCCTGTGCCGGTTCTGCCACAGGGCGGCCTGTATGGCCCAGTTGTCGCTCTCCGTGCCGCAGGAGGTGAAGTACAGGCGCTCCGCGGGGCAGCCCAGCGCCCCGGCGATGACGGCCCGCCAGCCCTCCACGGCTTTTTTCATCTCCACCCCTATGGGGTATTGGGAGGAGGGATTGCCAAAGTGCGCCGTCAGCACCTCGTACATGGCGTCGGCCACGGCTTTGGGCACCGGCGTGGTGGCGGCGTTATCAAAATAGACCATAGAGAGCCTCCTGTTTCACGAACGGGTCTTGAAAGACACGGTAAAATACAGTATAATAAACTGATCAAAAAGCGGGAGTGAAAAACACCTTCACCCGTAAAACCTTATTATACGATAGAATAGGGGAAAGTGCAAGATGCGTGTTGCCATCTATACCTTGGGCTGCAAGGTGAACCAATACGAGACACAGGCCATGGAGCAGGAGCTGCTGCGCCGCGGTCATACGCTGGTGCCCGCCGAGACAGAGGCCGACGGCTATATCGTCAACACCTGCTCCGTCACCGCCATCAGTGACAAGAAATCCCGGCAGATGATCCGCCGGTGTCATAAGCTGAACCCCAACGCGGTGGTGGCCGCCTGCGGCTGTTATGTGCAGACCCACCCGGAGGTGGTGGCGGCACTGGACGTGGACCTGCTGGCCGGTACCGGTGACCGCATGGCGTTTCTGGACCTGTTCGAGCAGGCAGCCCACGAAAAGGAGCCGGTGAGACTGTTGGACGACGCCCTGCGCCGCCGTGAATTCGAGGTGCTGCCCGCCGGCGGCATGGCCGAGCGCACCCGGGCCATGCTGAAGGTAGAGGACGGCTGTGTGAATTTCTGCACCTACTGCATCATCCCCTACGCCCGCGGCCCGGTGCGCTCCCTGCCGCTGGCGACGGCCGTGGCCCAGACGGAGCAGCTGCGGCGCGAGGGTTACCGTGAGCTGGTGCTCACCGGTATCGAGATATCCTCCTGGGGCCACGATCTGAAAAACGGCCAAAGCCTCATCGACCTGCTGGAGGCGGTATCCGCCGCCGCGGGGGATATGCGTCTGCGGCTGGGGAGCCTGGAGCCCCGTACCATCACCGAGGATTTCTGCCGCCGGGCGTCGAAGCTGCCCAACCTGTGCCCCCACTTCCACCTGTCCCTGCAGTCCGGCTGTGACGAGACGCTGCGCCGCATGAACCGGAAGTACGACACGGCACGGTTTTACGAGTCCGTCACGCTGCTGCGGCAGTATTTCCACCGGCCCGCCGTCACCACCGACCTGATCTGCGGCTTCCCCGACGAGACGAACCGGGAATTCGAGCAGACCATGGCCTTTATCGAAAAGTGCGCCTTCGCGGATATGCACATTTTCCCCTATTCCGTCCGTCCCGGCACCAAGGCGGCGGAGCTGGTGCAGTTCAGCGCCGCGGTAAAGGAGGAACGGACCCGCCGCGCCGTGGCCCTGGCCCGGACCATGCACCGCGCCTATCTGGAGGGCTGCGTGGGGCAGACCTACCCGGTGCTCTATGAGCAGGAGAAGGACGGCCTCTACACCGGCCACGCCCCCAACTACTGTGAGGTGTGCGTCCGCGCCGAAGATTTACATAATAGAATTATCGATACAAAAATAGTCGGTATAGATGGTGACGCACTGATAGGAGAGTTGACATAACATGAACCACTTTTTCGCCTATATCAACCGTATGCGCTTCATCCAGCGCTGGTCGCTCATGCGGAACAGCTACACGGAGAATATCCAGGAGCACAGCCACCAGACAGCGGTGCTGGCCCACGCGCTGGCGGTGCTGCGGAATGAGCGCTTCGGCGGCCAGGTGGACGTCGGTGCCGTGGCCGTGGCGGCGCTGTACCACGACGCCGGCGAGATCCTCACCGGCGATATGCCCACCCCCATCAAGTATTACAATCCCGGTATCCGCGAGGCCTACAAGGCCGTGGAGCAGGTGGCGGAGGACAAGCTCCTCTCCATGCTGCCGGAGGACCTGCGCCCCGCCTATGAGGACGCCCTCCGTCCCGCCGACCCGGAGATCGAGCAGCTGGTCAGGGCGGCGGATAAGCTCTCCGCCCACATCAAGTGCATCGAGGAGCTGAAGGCCGGCAACACCGAGTTCCGTCAGGCTGCCGCCCAGACCGCCGCCGCCATGGACGCCATGGCCCTGCCGGAGCTGGACTATTTCCGCGAGCATTTCCTGCCCAGCTATTCGCTGACATTAGACGAATTGGAATGAAAACCGCGTCTCCAGCGCCCTGCCATCGTCAGGTCTCCTCGACGTATACCCGATACGCCGTCGTCGGCCTGCCATCGGCAGGACACGGGATCCATCGGTTTTCGGCAAACCGCGCCTCCCGCGCCAAAACAAAAAACCATCCGAAAGGAGTATATAGTTATGAAAGCGATCGTTACCGTTGTGGGTAAGGACCAGGTGGGCATCATCGCCGGTGTGTGCAACACGCTGGCGGCCAGCCGCATTAACGTCCTGGATATCAGCCAGACCATCATGGAGGGCTACTTCACCATGATGATGGTGGTGGACCTGACCGAGTGTCAGGCGCCCTTTGACGCCCTGCGCGCCGATCTGAAGGCCTACGGCGAGGGCCGCGGCCTGTCCATCCGCATCCAGCGGGAGGACATCTTCGACGCCATGCACAAGCTGTAAGAGGTGGGGAATATGCTGAGTCTGCAAAACATCTTTGACACCATCGCCATGGTGGACAAGCAGCATCTGGACATCCGCACCATCACCATGGGCATCTCCCTGCTGGACTGCGCCGACGAGGACATGGACCGCTGCTGCGGCAAGATCTACGACAAGATCTGCTCCCGCGCCGAAAAGCTGGTCCGGACCGGCTGCGATATCGAGAGCGAGTTCGGCATCCCCATCGTCAACAAGCGAATCTCCGTCACGCCCATCGCCATTGCCGGTGCGGCCTGCAAAAGCGAGGACTTCGTCCCCTTGGCCCTGACGCTGGACCGCGCCGCCAAGACCTGCGGCGTCAACTTCATCGGCGGCTACTCCGCCCTGGTGCAGAAGGGCTTTACCTCCGGCGACCGGCGGCTCATCGCCTCCATTCCCGAGGCGCTGGCCCGCACGGAGCTGGTCTGCTCCAGCGTCAACGTGGGCAGCACCAGGGCCGGTATCAACATGGACGCCGTGGCCCAGATGGGCCGCGTCATCAAGGAGACGGCCCACCTGACCCGCGACCGTGACGGCCTGGGCTGCGCCAAGCTGGTGGTGTTCTGCAACGCCGTGGAGGACAACCCCTTCATGGCCGGCGCCTTCCACGGCGTGGGTGAGGCCGACACCGTCATCAACGTGGGCGTGTCCGGCCCCGGCGTGGTGTACCACGCCCTGCAGGGCTGCAAGGGCCAGCCCTTCGACGTGGTGGCCGAGACTATCAAAAAGACCGCCTTCCAGATCACCCGCATGGGCCAGATGGTGGCCGCCGAGGCCAGCGCCCGTCTGGGCGTGCCCTTCGGCATCGTGGACCTGTCCCTGGCTCCCACCCCGGCGGTGGGCGACAGTGTGGCCCGCATCCTGGAGGAGATGGGCCTGTCCGTCTGCGGCACCCACGGCACCACGGCGGCGCTGGCCCTGCTGAACGACGCCGTGAAGAAGGGCGGCGTCATGGCCAGCGGCCATGTGGGCGGTCTGTCCGGCGCCTTTATCCCCGTCTCCGAGGACGAGGGCATGATTGCCGCGGCTCTGGACGGCACCCTGACCATCGACAAGCTGGAGGCCATGACCTGCGTGTGCTCCGTGGGCCTGGACATGATCGCCGTGCCCGGCAGTACCACGGCGGAGACGATCTCCGCCATCATCGCCGACGAGGCCGCCGTGGGCATGGTCAACAGCAAGACCACCGCCGTCCGCATCATCCCCGTGGAGGGCGCGGACGTGGGCGACACCGTGGAGATGGGCGGCCTGCTGGGCAGCGCGCCCCTGATGCCCGTCCACGAGGCCTCCAGCGCCGACTTCATCGCCCGCGGCGGCCGTATCCCCGCCCCGCTGCAAAGCCTGAAAAACTGATATGATCCGACCTGCGACAAGCTTCGACATTCCCCGCGCCCTGGCGATCTACCACAGCGCCCGGCAGTTCATGCGCCGCAGCGGCAACACCGTCCAGTGGGTCAACGGCTACCCCTCCGAGGCCCTGCTCCGGTCGGACGTGGCCGCCGGCCGGCTGTTCGTCATGGAGGACGCGGGCGGCGTGTACGCCGTGTTTGCCTTCATCATCGGCGACGACCCCACCTATCAGGTCATCGACGGCGCGTGGCTGGACGACGCGACACCCTATGGCACCCTTCACCGTCTGGGCAGCGACGGTACCCATACCGGCGTGCTGGCCGAGGCCGTGGCCTGGGCGTGGGCACGGTGCCCGCACCTGCGGGCGGATACCCATGAGGATAACCACCCCATGCGCCGCTGCCTGGAACGCGCCGGCTTCGCGTACACCGGCATTATCCGCGTCGCCGACGGCACC
>UMCT01066169.1_pt1 | contig 12305 bp, 9 predicted proteins | sample 1964291 | NCBI WGS metagenome assembly UMCT01 (sample SAMEA4835974, study PRJEB28245) | human gut metagenome | biome: gut microbiome; material: fecal sample | place: Denmark | collected 2008 | reverse complement strand
TTGCATGGTCTGATGTGGTCGGTGTGCCTGTGTTTGATATTCCGGTGCTTGGTTATCCTGCTTCTTTTTTAGGAACCGCGCAAGGTAAATTGGTATTCATTGTATTGTTGATTATTTTTACCGGTATTACAGTACTGACTGATAAAAAAATGGAGAAAACAAATGGTTAAGAAAGTAATTAGATTTATAGTTCTGATAATTGGTCTGTCTCTTGTGGCTTATTCGGGTTATCATCTGTTTAAGATTTATTCTGACTATAATACCTCGGATAAGACATATGAGAAGCTGCAGGATGAGTATGCAGTGGACGATTCAAAGAAGAATGATGACAGCACGAAAGGCAGTGAAGCACAGTCGCCGTGGTATGATGATATAGATATTGATTTCGCCGGTCTAAGGAGCGAAAACCCTGATGTGGTTGGCTGGATTTACTTTGAGAATGAGGATATCAGCTACCCTGTCATGTATTCGGGGGATAACAGCTATTACCTCAGAAAGACCTTTAAGAGAGAGCATGCCACTGCAGGCTCCATCTTCCTTGAGGGTTCAAACAAGACTGATTTCAGCGACTGTCATACAATCATTTATGGACACAATATGAAAAACCTGTCGATGTTTGGAAAGCTTAAGTACTATAACCGTGATGAGAATTACTATGACAGCCATCAGTATTTCCAGATACTTGTCGATGGAAAAAAGTATAGGTACCAAATTTTCTCATATGAAACGGTAAGTGATGACAGTGATGAGTATACTGTGGGCTTTGAGCCTGACGAGACATTTGGCAAATTCGTACAGAGGATGGCTGCCTCATCAATGAAGGATACAGGCATAGTCCCGACAAAGGATGACAAGGTTGTGACTCTTTCAACCTGTTCCACAAGCGGGGAGACATACAGGTTTGTGGTACATGGTGTGAGAGTTGATGAGCATTGATAATGAAAACAGGTGTATAATATGAAAAAAGAAGATGAATTACTTAAAGAGCTTATGATTGAAGAATAGGGGATATGATATATGTATGCAGTGATTACAGGAGCAAGCTCAGGAATAGGTGAGCAGTTTGCAAAGAGACTTGCGAAGGAGGGGTATGACCTGATTCTTGTTGCCAGAAGGCGGGAGAGGCTTACAGCTCTTTCTGATAAGCTTAAAGCCACGCATAAGGAGCTTAAGTGTGATATTTTTACCGCGGATCTGATGCAGCTTGATGAGTGTCAGAGACTTTCAGACTATCTCGAGGAAAAAGACATAGAAATATTTATAAACAACGCAGGCTACGGTGATTGCGGCCTGTTTGAGGAGACTGATATAGCTAAGGAAATGGGTATGATAGATGTCAACGTGCGTGCTGTACACTTCCTGACGAAAAAGCTTTTAAAACAGATGAGGGTAAAGGACAGAGGTTTTATCTTAAATGTGGCAAGCTCTGCGGGTCTTATTCCTGCCGGTCCGTATATGGCTGCCTATTATGCCTCTAAGGCATATGTTGCGAGCCTTTCAAGGGCTGTTGCATGTGAGCTTCGACAGAGCCACAGTCATGTGTATGTGGGGTGTCTGTGTCCGGGACCGGTTGATACAGAGTTCAATGATGTGGCGAATGTGCGATTTGCGCTGAAGGGGATTTCCGCTGAATACTGCGCCAATTATGCCATAGACAGGATGATGAAGCATAAAACAGTCATAGTGCCTACTCTCAGGATGAAGCTTGCTACAACCTGTGGCAGATTTCTGCCACAATCTTTGTATATAAAGATTGTTTCACATCAGCAAAAGAAAAAATGGCACATTGACTAAAAAGTCTTTGAAAATTGGTTGAATTGCCCTATTTACAGTTATTGTAAATTCTATTATAATGTATACGAAAATAAACGAAAAGGATAGTGCTATGAAATTAGGAGCGATTTATTCAAAGGAAAAGACAACATTTACACTGTTTTCGCCTGTTGCGGACAGTGTTTTTGTTATTTTTTATGATAAGGGAAATGATTCGGCCGAGACAGGCAGGCTTGAGATGGTGCGCGGAGAGGGAGAGCTTCGCAGTATTTTTTCTGCTACGGCAGAGGGTAATCTGGATGGTGTTTATTATACATATGAGGTTCACACCTCAGATGGCACATTCAGCTCGCATGATCCGTATGCAAGAGCCTGCGGTGTAAATGGGCATAGGTCTATGGTTATTGACCTGTCAAAGACTGATCCTGATGGATTTGCAGATGAGGACAGGCCAAAGCTTGCAGACCCCATGAGCATGGTTATCACTGAGGTGTCTATCGTGGATGTGTCTGCCGGTGCATCTGCTCATTCTATGTATCCGGGTAAGTTTAAGGCATTTACTGAGGATAAAACTCTTTCGTATTTCAAGGATATGGGAGTGACACATCTGCAGCTTATGCCGTCGTATGATTTTGCCAGCATTGACGAGAGTGATTCCTTAAAGGAGCAGTATAACTGGGGCTATGATCCGTACAATTACAATGTGCCGGAGGGCTCTTACTCGACAGATCCGTTTAATGGAGCCGTGAGAGTGAGAGAGTATAAGGAGATGGTACACTCGATTCATGAGGCGGGTCTTGGTGTAATCATGGATGTGGTTTACAATCATACCTTCAATGTTCATGACAGCTGCTTTTACAAGACTGCGGGCAATTATTTCTACCGTATGCTGGATGCTGCAAAGTACTCTGATGCATCAGCCTGTGGCAATGAAATAGCCTCAGAGAAGCCTATGGTCAGAAAATATATCATTGATTCGCTGTGCTACTGGGCGAGTGAGTATCATATTGATGGCTTCAGGTTTGATCTGATGGGAGTGCTTGATATCGAAACCTTAAACGAAGCCAGAAAAGCTCTCTTAAAAATAAATCCTGATATAATAATGTACGGAGAGGGCTGGACAGGTGGAGAGAGCACTCTGCCGGAATCAGAGCGTGGCATGAAAATAAATGCTCCAAGGACACCGGGCATCGGCATGTTTTCGGATGATATACGTGATGCGGTAAAGGGACATGTGTTCTATATGGATGAACTGGGCTTTGTCAATGGAGCTGCAGACAGAGGTGAAGAGCTAAAGCAGGCTGTTACGTGCGCTAAGTGGGCCAAATCGCCTATGCAGTCGATTAACTATCTGTCATGTCACGACAATTATACTCTCTGGGACAGGTTTATTATATCCAATTCACATGAGAGTGAAGAGATGCGTATCCGTATGAATAAGCTTGCAGCAGCCATCCTTTTTACAGCGCAGGGGATTCCGTTTTTCCTGCATGGAGAGGAGTTTGCGAGAACAAAGATTAGTGAGGCTGATGGTGCTCCTGTAGAGAACAGCTATTGCAGTCCTCTCTCTGTCAATGCAATAGATTATGACAGGGCTGAGCAGTTTTCGGACCTTAAAGCCTACTATAAGGGGCTTATAGCATTAAGAAGGGCTCACAAGTCATTTTATCTTGACACAGTAGATGAGATTAAGAAATCCGTACATTTCATGGATGATATGCCTGATGGCGTTGTAGCATATACTATTGATAACGATACAGAGAAGGTGTTCGTAGCTTACAATGCCGGTAAAAATAAAATCACAATTAAACTTGCAGATGCTTTGTGGGAGGTTCTCGCAGATGAAGCTTCTGCGGGAGATAAAGCTCTTTATACAATAAAAGACCAGGCAATAATACCTGGGGTATCATGCCTGGTTGCAGTTTGCAAATGTTAGTGAGTTGATTTATTTATGTAGCTTGTCTTGTATTTTGAATAAACGATTTTCTGGCTGCGATACAGGCCAAAGTATCCTGACAGCATATAGCTGAATGGGATTGCCAAAAGAAAGTACGGCATGCCGTCGTAGCCAAACAGCTCAAAGCTGATGAGCAGCGATGTAATCGGACAGTTGGTGACACCACAGAACAGTGAAATCATACCGACAGCTGCACACAGCGATGGCTCAAAGCCTGTCAGGTTGCCGAACAGGCATCCAAAGGTTGCGCCTATGAAAAAGGATGGTACAATCTCGCCGCCCTTAAAGCCTGCGCCAAGAGTTAGTGCGGTGAAGATGATTTTTAGCAGAAATGCTTCAGGTCTGACAGAACCATCTATACTGCTTTGGATGACACTCATTCCTGTGCCGTTGTAGGTCTGGTTTCCTACAAGCATAGTTGCTATGATGACAAAGCAGCCACCAATGAATACTCTTGTATATTTGTTTGGCAGATATTTTTTGTACAGCGCCTCACCTGAGTGAAGAACCACACAAAAGAGTATGCTTACGAGCGCGCATAGTATTGCAAGCGCAGATATTTTTACTGAGTTTAAAATAGTAAAATCCGGTATGTTTTCAATAGCAAAAAATTCATTTGTAACATTGAAGTATGATGCGATACCGTGAGCGATGAGGGAGCTTATCACACATGGAACGAGTGCTATATAATACATGACACCGACACTTATCATCTCCATGGAGAAAATAGCGGCTGCCATCGGAGTGCCAAACAGTGCACTGAATGCAGCGCTCATGCCACACATAATCATGACATGCTTGTCCTTTTCATCAAATCTAAATCCCCTGCCTATAGAGCTTCCGATGCTGCCTCCCATCTGCAGAGCAGCACCCTCACGGCCGGCAGAGCCACCGAACAGGTGAGTGATAAGTGTGGATACAAATATAAGCGGGGCCATTTTAAAGGGCACCTTGTCGCCTGAATGGATAGCTGATATTACCAGATTGGTTCCGGTGTCGTTATCGTCTTTACACAGATGATAGAGTCCTACAATGGCAAGTCCGCCGATTGGCAGAAAGTAAATGAGCCAAGGGTATTTCATTCTGAAATCGGTTACGACCGACAGGGCAAAATAAAAGGCGGTGCCGCAGCTTCCTGCGACTATGCCGACAACGATAGAAAAGATTACCCATTTAATGGATGTTATAAGACGTTTCGTATTATGCTTTACCTTATGCACAATCAATTGCCTGGTTGTTTCATTCATTATGTTACACCTCTTTTAAACTTTTTATTAATTTGATATTAACATTAACTAATTTAATTTACAAGTTGCACTTTATGATGTTATAATAACTAAATAAAGCGAAAATATCATATGATTTCATATGTATATTATATATTATTTTAAAATACAGGATCACGCAGCCAAACAATGCGTATACAACAAAAGGGAGGAAAAATAACATGAGAACTAGCGGTGTATTAATGCCAATCTCATCACTGCCATCACAGTATGGTATTGGAACTATGGGAAAGGAGGCGAGACGTTTTGTCGATTTCCTTGAGAAGGGAGGTCAGACATACTGGCAGATTCTTCCAATCTGTCCTACCAGCTATGGAGATTCTCCATACCAGTCATTTTCAAGCTTCGCAGGCAATCCTTATTTTATCGATCTGGAGCTTTTATGCAAGGACAAGCTTCTGACAAAGAAGGAGTGCGAGTCATATAAGTGGGGCAAAAAGCCACAGTATGTAGACTATGGCATTATGTATGTCAATAGATATGCTCTTTTAAGAAAGGCATATGAGCGTTTTTCAAAGAAAACACCGGCTGACTATGAAGCATTCTGCAGTAAAGAGGCAGAGTGGCTTGATGAGTACACACTCTTTATGGCATTAAAGGATGCCAATGGCGGAGTGGCATGGAGCGAGTGGGATGATGCTCTCAAGTTTAGAAAACCTGAGGCTATGGAAGAAGCAAAGGAGAAGTATGCTGATGATATTGCCTTCTACAAGATGCTCCAGTATCTCTTCTTCAAGCAGTGGACTGCTTTAAAGGCATATGCTAATGAAAAGGGCATAAGAATTATCGGAGATGTACCTATTTATGTTGCCATGGATTCAGCAGATGTATGGGCTAATCCTACACAGTTCTATCTCGATAAAGACTTAAATCCAATCGAGGTGGCAGGATGTCCTCCTGATGCTTTCTCAGCTGACGGACAGCTCTGGGGTAATCCTCTTTTCAGATGGGATGTTATGAAGAAGGACAGCTACAGCTGGTGGACAAAGCGTATCAGTGCTATGGCAAAGCTTTATGATATCGTGCGAATCGATCATTTCAGAGGTTTTGATTCATTCTATGCTATTCCTGCAAAGGATGATACAGCAAAGAACGGTGTATGGAAAGATGGACCTGGCATGGATTTATTCAACGTGCTTGAGAAGAAGCTTGGCAAGCTTCCTATCATCGTGGAGGACCTCGGCTTCCTCACACCTTCCGTAAAGAAGCTTTTAAAGGATTCAGGCTTCCCTGGCATGAAGGTTATCCAGTTTGCCTTCGATTCAAGAGAAGATAGCGATTATCTGCCACATAACTATCCGCAGCACTGTGTTGTATACACAGGTACCCATGACAATGACACAGTTATGGGCTGGATGAAGACAGCTCCAAAGGATTGCGTAAGGTTTGCAAAGGATTACTTAAACCTCACAAAGGAGGAGGGCTACAACTGGGGCATGATGCGTGCGGCATGGTCATCAGTTGCCGATATGGCTATTGTTCCTATGCAGGATCTGCTTGGACTTGATTCAAAGGCTCGTATCAACATTCCTTCAACTACCGGTGGCAACTGGCAGTGGAGAGCTACTCCTGAGCAGATAGACAATAAGCTTGCAAAGAAGCTCCACAAGTGTATGCAGATGTACGCACGTCTGCGCGAGGAGCCTGAGGAGGCTTCTGACAAATCAGATGCTAAAGAAACAGCTGATACTTCTACAAGCAAGACAGCAGGATGTGAGAAAAAGGCTGCTAAGTAGTTTGGTTTAAAATACTATATGTTATTACAAAAGACCACAGGTTATCTGTTTTGAAGCCTGTGGCCTTTTTATGTGTAATAATTCAAAGAGTAGGTGAATACACTTTGATTATAGAATAAAGTGTATGGAGGAAGCTTTTATGGGCAGTAATATGGACAGTAAAGAGTTTGATTTATATAAAGATATCAGATGCCGCACAAACGGCGAGATTTACATAGGTGTCGTCGGTCCTGTGCGCACAGGCAAGTCCACATTTATAAAGCATTTCATGGAGCTTTGTGTAATCCCGAAGATGGACAATGAGTATGCTAAAAAGCGTGCAGTCGATGAACTGCCGCAATCAGGCAAAGGAAAGACTATTATGACGACTGAACCGAAATTTATTCCACAGGATGCGGTTACTATCAGTCTGGATGATGGCAGCGCTGTGAAGGTACGCCTTGTGGACTGTGTGGGCTTTACAGTGGGGGATGCTGTCGGTTATCTCGAGGAGGACGGCGAGCGTATGGTCAAAACACCGTGGTTCGACGAGGATATACCTTTTGAGGAGGCTGCAGTTGTAGGAACAAAAAAGGTAATAGAGGAGCATTCGACAGTGGCTGTGCTTGTAACCACTGACGGCAGCATAGGCGATATAAAAAGACAGAGCTATGAGGCAGCAGAAAGAGAAACCGTCATGCAGCTTGAGGCTTCAGGAAAGCCATTTGTAATTGTGGTAAATACTACAAAGCCTTTTGCAGCAGAAACGAGACTTTTATGCGAGTCACTTAGCAGAGAGTATAAAGCGGCTGCTATTCCTATAGACTGTGAAAAACTTTGCATGGGACAGATTACAGATATCATGGAAAAGCTCTTATATGAATTTGCAGTCACGAGAGTGGACTATGATATACCGAAATGGGTGCAGCTTCTGCCTTATGACAATTATGTAAAGCAGGCCGTAATTACATATGCAAAGACTTTTCTTGCAAGGGCTTCAAAGCTGAAGGATGTCGCACTGATGAGCACTGATATGCCTGAATCGGATGGGGATATATTAAAAGAGGTATCTCTTGCCGGGATGGGGCTGTCTGATGGTGTGGTAAAGGTCAAAATTGAGATTGCAGAGAAGTACTACTACGAGAATATTTCCGCGCTGTGCGGTGTGACTGTTTCCGGGGAAAAGGAGCTGATTTCCCTGATTCTTTCACTCACTGAGGAAAAGAATGAATACGAAAAGATTAAGGATGCTTTTTCATCGGTGCAGCAGAAGGGTTATGGTGTTGTGATGCCACAGCTGTCTGATATACGAATGGAGGAGCCGGTGCTTATAGCCCATGGAAACAAGTTTGGTGTAAAAATGAAGGCCATTTCACCGTCAATACATATGATAAGGGCTAATATCGAGACCGAGATAGCGCCGATAGTCGGAAGCAGAGAACAGGCAGAGGATCTGATAGATTACATAAAAAATGGTGAAAACAGTGACAGTGGAGTCTGGAAGACTAATATTTTTGGAAAGTCTGTCGGTGAGCTTATGGAGGACGGAATAAGAAGCAAAATAATGCAGATGGATGATGAGTGCCAGATAAAGCTTCAGGAAACCATGCAAAAGATTGTGAATGACTCAAATGGCGGCATGATTTGTATAATTATATAATGATATGGGGGTCAAAAGGTATTTTGACCCTTTAATCATATAATTATTGATTGGTAATTAGAGTTTAATTACTATATTATACGAAATATAAGTTGACTATATAGCATAAAGATAGCATAATGATACATAAAGACTGATTTAAAAGCGAAAGAGAGTAGGTTACATGCAGATAATTTTTATACATCACAGTTGTTTTCTTGTGGAACTGGATGACAAGGTGCTTATATTTGATTATTTTGATGGAGACAAGGTGGAAGGTATGCATTTTACCGGAAAGCTGCCATCTTATGAGCCGGATACAAAAATCTATATGTTTGCAAGTCACAGCCACAAGGATCATTATGATATGGATATTTTGCGTCTGACTGACAAATATCCGAATATACATTATATATTTTCAAAGGATATACGTATCAGCCCTCATTTTCTGTCAAAGCATGGCATTGATCCCGCTGTCAGGGACAGGGTGACATTTGTTTCACCTGACAATACATATCATGTGGATGATCTGGATATAATGACACTTAGATCCACCGATGCCGGTGTGGCGTTTTACGTCACTTCTAACGGTGTGAGCCTGTTTCATGCCGGTGATTTAAACGACTGGGAGTGGGATGGCGCAGGCGATTTGATAAACGGCAGAGTGCGAAGAGCCTTCAGGCATGAGATAAAAAAGCTTTCGGAAAAGCCTGTAAATGTAGCATTTTTCCCGATGGATCCAAAGCTTATGGAGTATCAGTTCAAGGGCTTTGATTTCTTTTTGCAAAATACCTCGGCAGAGTTTGTTTTCCCTATGCACATGTGGCAGGACTACAGCAGCATCGCCGAATACAAGAAGAGACTCAGCAATAAGGACATGGCTGACAGGGTTATTGAGATTGAACGCGAAAATCAGACATTCGCTTTTGGAGAGAACTATTGAATTATTTCACAAATTCATTTATAATAAATTAGTTCAATAAATTTAGGAGGGTAATTATGGGGGACTTTTTCATGTGCGTAGCACAATATGTTATTATTATGATTGTTTTGGCGGCCATAGGTTTTTGTGGGGCTTTAATAGGGGTAAAGCTTCGTAAAATGAAGGACGCAAAGACAAAAGAATAGGAGATTCAAGTAATGAAGAAGAGTTATGGCGTTAACGAATTACGTCGTATGTACCTTGAGTTCTTTGAGAGCAAGGGACATCTCGCAATGAAGAGTTTTTCACTGGTGCCTCACAATGACAACAGTCTGCTTCTTATTAATGCAGGTATGGCACCGCTTAAACCATATTTTACAGGACAGGAGGTTCCGCCAAGACGCCGTGTGACTACATGCCAGAAGTGTGTCAGAACAGGTGATATCGAGAATGTAGGTAAGACAGCTCGTCATCTTACATTTTTTGAGATGCTCGGAAACTTCTCGTTTGGCGATTATTTCAAGCATGAAGCAATCGCATGGTCATGGGAGTTTTTGACAGAGGTGCTCGGTCTTGAAAAGGACAGGCTTTATCCTTCAATCTATGGTGAGGATGATGAGGCCTTTGATATCTGGACCAAGGAAGTTGGAGTGCCGGGAGATCGTATTACACGTTTCTACAGAGACCCTGAGACAGGCGAGTGTGACAACTTCTGGGAGCATGGTGCAGGTCCTTGCGGTCCGTGCTCTGAGATTTATTATGACCGCGGTGAGAAGTATGGCTGTGGAAAGCCTGATTGTAAGGTAGGCTGTGACTGCGACCGTTTCATGGAGGTGTGGAACAATGTATTCACACAGTTTAACGGTGACGGACACGGTGGATACACTGAGCTTGAGCACAAGAACATTGATACAGGTATGGGACTTGAGCGTCTTGCTGTTGTAATGCAGGATGTTGATTCGGTATTCGATATTGATACAATGAAGGCTATCCGTGACAAGGTCTGCGAGCTTTCAGGCAAGAAATATCATGTTGATGAGATGGACGATGTTTCTATCCGTCTTATCACAGACCATATCCGTTCGTCTACATTCCTTATTTCTGACGGAGTTATGCCATCTAACGAGGGCAGGGGCTATGTGCTTCGCCGTATCATCAGACGTGCCGCTATGCATGGACGTACACTTGGCATACAGGGAGCATTCCTTGGCAAAATCGCGCAGGTTGTCATTGATGAGAGCAAGGACGGTTATCCGGAGCTTGAGGAGAGAAAGGATTTCATCCTTAAGGTGCTCACTCAGGAAGAGGAGAAGTTCGCGAAGACTATCGACCAGGGACTTGGTATCCTTGCAGATATGGAAGAACATATGAAGGCTGACGGGGTCAAGGTACTTTCAGGAGAGGATGCATTCAAGCTTTACGATACATACGGCTTCCCTGTAGACCTCACAGCTGAGATTCTCGAGGAGAAGGGCTTCACATATGATGAGGCTGGCTTTGAGAGCTGTATGGAGGCGCAGAGACAGAAGGCAAGAGGAGCCCGCAAGGAAACAAACTATATGGGTGCTGATGCCAATGTTTACAATGATATAGATTCTGAAATTACTACAGAGTTCACAGGCTATGACAAGCTTACTGACACAGCTGAGATTGCTTTCCTTACCACATCGGATGATGTAGTCGAGGCTCTTTCAGATGGTGATAAGGGTTCTGTAATCGTGCCAAACACACCTTTCTATGCCACAATGGGTGGTCAGCAGGGTGACAAGGGTATCATAAAGACAGAGAGCGGTACATTTGTTGTTGAGGATACAGTAAAGGTTGTCGGCAACAGATATGCACATGTAGGTTATGTGTCAGAGGGTATGATCCGCACAGGAGAGAAGGCTACACTTTCTGTTGATACAAAAACAAGAACAAACACATGCAGAAATCACTCTGCCACTCATCTGCTTCAGAAGGCACTGCGTGAGGTGCTCGGCACACATGTAGAGCAGGCAGGTTCTTACCAGGATGCTGAGAGAACACGTTTTGATTTCTCTCATTTTTCTGCTATGACTGCTGAGGAACTTAAAAGGGTTGAGGATATCGTAAACGAGAAAATCAACGAAGCTATTGAAGTTCGCACAGATATCATGACTGTCGATGAGGCTAAAAAGACAGGTGCCATGGCTCTCTTCGGCGAGAAATACGGTGAAAAGGTACGTGTCGTATCAATGGGCGATTTCTCAAAGGAGTTCTGCGGTGGTACACATGTAAAGAATACATCTGATATCAAGGTATTCAAGATTCTTTCGGAGAGTGGTGTGGCTGCAGGCGTAAGACGTATCGAGGCTATCACAGGCGACAATGTATTCGCTTATTACAGCAATATGGAGAAGGAGCTTGAGGAGGCTGCTAAGGTAGTTAAATCAACTCCTGCCAACCTCAAAGAGAGACTTGAGCACCTGATGGCTGAGATGAAGGCACTTCAGAGTGAGAATGAGTCTCTTAAGAGCAAGGCAGCAAAGGATGCGCTCGGCGATGTTATGGATCAGGTAGTTGATGTAAACGGAATCAAGCTTCTTGCAACAAGTGTTGACGGCGTTGATATGAACGGACTGCGTGATCTTGGCGATTCCCTCAAGGAAAAGCTTGGCGAGGGAGTTATCGTGCTTGCTTCTTCAAATGAAGGCAAAGTAAATCTTGTTGCCATGGCAACAGACGCTGCCATAAAGAGCGGTGCGCATGCAGGAAACTTAATCAAGGCAATCGCCTCAAAGGTAGGCGGTGGCGGCGGTGGACGCCCTAACATGGCTCAGGCCGGTGGAAAGAATCCGGCAGGTATTCCTGATGCTATTGCTTCAGTAAAGGACGCACTTTCAGGTATGATTAAGTAACAAAAATGCTTATATAGTGCTTTAAAATGCATCTTTTAAAAAATAGGTCTAAATTTGTTAAAAAAATCAAATTAGACCTATTTTTTTTTATAAAAGTATGGTAAAATTGTACTAAATTATAAATTGAGATTAAA
>UMCT01055496.1_pt1 | contig 12327 bp, 14 predicted proteins | sample 1964291 | NCBI WGS metagenome assembly UMCT01 (sample SAMEA4835974, study PRJEB28245) | human gut metagenome | biome: gut microbiome; material: fecal sample | place: Denmark | collected 2008 | reverse complement strand
AAGGCGGGTTCGGCCTCGGAACGCCACCGCCATGCGCGACGGTATGTGGCCAACGATACAAGGAACGCCAGCACGGCGATAACCACGCTCGCCACTGGCGCGTTGGCTTTCAGCGCGTCGATGACGTTCCTCAGTAGCTCGAACCGTGTCAGGTCCACGTCCATTTATTCTTCCTTCCTTCGTTGTTTGAAAGGTTTGGTTTGCGCGATTACAAGCCTATCGCCGCGGAGGAAGGAGCCTAACCGTCCATCCATGAATCAAGGAGCAGTGAAATGAGCGTTTTCAATCCGGAATGCACCAGCAATTACTTCCAGGTGCTGGACATCGACCCGTCGGAATGCACTGGCGGCAATCCCTACGGCTTCGCCTGCAGCATCAAGGTGGGCGAACGATCGTTCGATTTCGATGGCTTGGACATGGGCGACCTTCAGGCGATGAAGGGCGCGATCAACAAGGCGATGACGCACGCGAGGCGCGCCCGTCGTGAATGGGAAGGAGCCCAGGAATGAGCGTCACAGTCAAACGTGTGGATAGGAAAAGCAGGCAACGTTTTTACGAGCTGATCGTTGAGACGGAAGAAGGCATCACCGTGCGCGTCCCGTTCAACGGCTACGAGCTTGACGATCTTGAGAAACAGATCGACCGATGCTTCAACGAGGATTGACGTGAAACGTTTCATCAAGATCGTTCTTCTGATTCTGCTCAGCCCCTTCGTGTTGTTCATGCTGGGGCTGGTGCTCGCGATCGTCCGTCTGGGTGATTTCCTCACCGACGACGACTGACGGCATCCGATAACTTCATAGCCCTTGACCCAGCCGAAGGTCGGTTGCTGGTGAGGCGCGATAAAGCACCCGGCCGCGCCTTGCCCAGCGCGTTACAAACACGCCCGGAATGCCGGGCGGTTACCACGGCCCCAGCGGGGAGCTATGCGGGTGTATACAGATCGCTTCACGGCGTCTTGTTCGGGCGCAACTGGGGACCATCGCCGGCATACGTGCCGGGCTGTGCGGCGAGACCTTGCGCGCGGCTTCGGCCGCTGACCTATGCGACGGCGCGGCTCCGTTACGAAGCAACCTTGCATGGCGAACCCTAACCCGGAAAACACTTGAGCAATCTTGTGTTTCCCTGGCTGGGTTCCCCGCTCTAACGCCCCACCACCCGAAGGGCACATCATCCACAATTCTTATCCACTTATCCACAGTTCTTATCCACAATATGAAACGAGGTTCGAGACATGGGTTATTCGGTTGATTACAAGCCAACAAACCGCCGACGTGCTAAGAGGGCGGTGCCGAGGAGCAAGGCCCAGCGCACGAAGGACATCAAGAACGCCATTCGATGGAATATCAGGCAATTGGAGCACGACACCATTGGAGCGGACGCCATTGCGCGTTCCATTGTTATCAGTGTGCTTCGCCTGAACAAGATCGCGCCGACGGCCGACCCTAGCGGCGACCATGTGATGCAGCAGCTTATCAGCGACGGCATCTTGGGCAAGCCCGAGAGGCGCGGAAGTGCGCAGGTGTTCGACCGTGCCGAGTTGTTGACATCGCTCAAGGCTTGGGTTGGTGTGCTGTGAACCCGCGCGCAAAACTGACCACTGAACAGGCTGCTATCTATCTTGGCGTCTCCCCTAGGACGATGGAGCGTATGAGGGCCGATAATCGCGGGCCGGAATGGTTTAAGGCGGGCGACGCCATCAACTCCCCGTGCTTGTATGAGCTTGCCGATCTCGACATGTGGGTGCGGGCTAGGAAGCGTGGCAGGTGATGGCGCGCAGGCAGACCATCGACCCGCTTGTGCGGGCCAAGGTGATCGAGACGTGGGGCAACGCTTGTTGGCTCAGGCTGCCGGGTTGCACCGGTGTGGGCGAGGAAGACGACCACATAGTGCCTTACGCGCATGGCGGCATGGACACCGTGGCGAACATCCGCCGCGCGTGCAAGCATTGCAACGCCAGCCGCCAGGACCGCGTGCTTTACGGTTATGGGGCGCGCTTGCATATCGTGGTCGCGCCGCCCGGTTCCTGCGACCGTGAGGCCGTGGAATGGGTGGAGGCTCACAGGCAGCAAGGCGACCCGGTTGTGTCGTGGCCGGCGTTGGCCCGGGCCATGCGCCTACCGGAGTCGCCCAGCATGGCGCAGCGGCGGGCGGTTGCTATGGCGTGGTCCGCAGCCTATCGCCAGTTCGCCATAACGCAGGAGCCTATTGACGTGTGGCTGACCCGCACCACGCCAAGCAGCAAGCGCCACCCTAGGATGCTTGACGAGTGGATAAGCCTTGACTACGACGTGCGGGTGATAGATCCCGGCTTCGAGGTGGAGTGGGAGCGGGCCGAGACCGAGCAGGCCAAGCGGTTGGTGCGCCAATGGTACGGCTTGCACATCTCACAGGCTTTGGTGGACGCAAGGCAACGTGAACGCCGGGCCACGCTCGCACGCCTTGGGCTTCGCAGTGATCGCGTCACTGTGGCTTCAAGGCCGGAATGGTGAACCTGTTTTTTAAGCGAACGGCCGGCCAAAAGACCCCGCGCCCACTTTTTCACTCTCTCGAACCGGATAAAAAATTCTGGAAACCAGCGGAATACCAACGAAAACCAGCTATTAAGGAGGTTGGAAAATGCAAATGACCTTGGACGGTTTCAATGATTATTATGGTCCCAACGAGGGCTTGCAGGAACGCGCCACCAAGGAGCTTATCGAGAGTTGCGTGGGCGATAGGCAGCTTGACCCTAACGCAAAGTACGTGTGCAAGACCATGATCAACATTGCCCGCAATTTCGACGCGCTGAACGTCAAAGGACGCGACACGAGCCGTGTCATGGCCCAGCTCTTGGCGTGGTACCAGGAATTGAAAACCGAGTTTCAGTCAAGGCAGGAAATCGACCCCGCTCTTGCCAGTCTGCTGGAAGAGGCACAGGCATGACGCCATTGCGCGGCGGCACCCAGCGAAACCCGGACCGCCGCACCGACGGGCCTATAGTCGCCAAGTTCGCCCGGTTGCTTGGCACGCCTCTGCTGCCATGGCAACGGCTGGTGGCCGACGTGGCGGGCGAGATAGACCCGGACACAGGCACTTACTTCTATGACACGGTGATATTGAGCACACCGCGACAGTGTGGAAAAAGCACGCTTGTGGACGCGGTGGACACGCGCAACTCGCAGTGGGGACCAGATCGTTTCATCTATTATTTGGCGCAGACGGGCAAGGACGCGGGCGACCACTTCAAGAAATATCTGAAAACGCTCGGCAGCTCGCCGCTTGCCGCAATAACCACACGGCCGTATCTCGGCGCGGGCGACTTGCGCCAGCCGTTCGCCAATGGCAGCGTGATAATGCCAAAGAGCGTTACCAAGGTTGCGGGGCACGGCGTCCAAGGCGACAAAATCACGTTGGACGAGGCGTTTTCGTTGTCCGAGGAAACCGGAAACACCATTTTGGATGGCTTCATGCCGACCATGGCGACAAGGCTTAAGGCCACCGGCGTGCAGCCGCAGCTATGGATAACCAGCACCGAGGGAACGGCAGAATCGACGTTCTTCAACCGTAGACTTGACGCTTGCAGGGCTGGCGAACAGTCGCGCCGCACGTGTTGGTTCGACTTCGGGTTGCCAGCCGACGAAGATCCGGAGAATCTGGACAGCATCATGCGCTATCATCCAGCCGCCGGACTCTTGTGGGACAAGGCGCAGTTGGCCGACTTCCGCGAACAGTTCCAGGGCAACCCGGCAGGTTGGGCGCGCGCGTTCGGCAACCGTCGGGACGAGGGTATAACCGACAGGGCAATAGACGAGGCGTTGTGGGCGGCTACGGTAACGGCACCGGTGACGCCCGGCGACTTGGACGGCCGGCCGGTGGTGTTCGGCGTCGCGGTGGACGTGGACGGGACGCACACGAGCGTTTCGGCTGGCATCGCCAACAATGACGGCACCATAACGGTGCAATTGCTGAGAATCTTGGACGGCACCGGGTACGCACCGACCGAACTCACCCGCTTGTGCTCGAAGTACGGCGCTCCGGTGGTGATCGACGCGCGCGGCACCGCCGCCGATTTGTCCGACCGGTTGCGCCACATGACCGACGACGCGGGCGACCCGCTGCTGCGGTTCGTGGACATGGACGCGGCCGACTACCTGACCACCGGACAGAGTTTCGTTGCCGGCTTGGCTAACCACGCGATAACCCACGCGGCAGACCCCGAGTTGGACGCCAGCGCCGCGAACTCGGCGCGCAAATGGGCCGGCGACGCATGGCGCGTGAGCCGGCGCGGAAGCACCGGCCTAACGTCACCGTTGGAAAGCTGCATGTTGGCGGCTTGGGGAGCCGCCCACAGGCCCGAGGAAACGGGGCCGCTGCAAATCTACTAGCCGGTGGCGTTCGGCGTCGCGTGGCGGCATTATGCGGCATTGGGCGGCGGGCTTGTGGCGGGCTTGGCGCTTGGCGGTGATACTTGGCCGCATGAACATTTGGGAGCGTGTGAGAATGGCGGGCCGCGTGCTGACGCGCGGTGCCGACGCGGACATGCCGGACGGCATCAAGCCGCCCGCACGATTGGGGAGCTGCGACCCGTTGAGCCTCTCAACCGTGTTCCGTGGCGTGCAAGTGCTGCAAACCGCCATCACCGGTTTGCCCATCCACGAAATCAGGGGAGGCGTGAAGCTCGACACGGTTTCCTCCATCGTGCTCCAGCCGGACGTGAACCGCAGCCGCCGCGACTTCCTCGCGGACATGGTGGCAAGCATGGTATTGGACGGGAACGCTTTCGTGCGATTGGTGCGTTTCGATGGCGAAGTGGTCTCTTGCGAGGTGCTTCCACCATCCCTCGTGACCGTGAGCGACGACGGCACCGACCCGGCCGCGCCCAAGCTCCGCTATAGCTATCTGGGCCATGATTACACAGCCGACCAGATCGTTCATTGCAAGTTTTTGAACGTACCGGGCCGGTTGCGTGGGCTTGGGCCAATCTCGGCGGCGCGTGAGGAGGTGGAGGCCGCGCAGATGGCCCGCACCTACAAGGCCAAGTTCTATAGCGACGGTAGCAACCTCAAGGGCTATTTGCAGACGGAGGAAAAGGTGACTCCGCAGGTGGCCAAGGACGCCAAGGAGGCGTGGAAAGCCACGGGTGAGGCCGGCGACGTGAAGGTGCTCGGCTCGAAACTCAAATACGTTCCCTTGGATATGAAACCGGCAGATTTGCAGTTTTTGGAGACTCAGAAGTTCGACACCACTCAGATCGCGCGGCTTCTAGGCATCCCGGCGAGCATCATGTTGGCGGCCGTTGACGGTAGCAACCTTACTTACTCGAATATCGAGCAAAGCTGGATTGAGTTCGCCGATTACACGTTGGCGGCTTATGCGGGCGAGATAGAGGAACTTTTCAACCGTTTGCTGCCGAGGGGCCGCACGGCCGCGTTCGACTGGGACAGCAGCCGGCGCGCCGACATGGCCGACCGGTTCAACGCCTACAAGACGGCGATAGAGGCCGGGTGGATGGACGTGAACGAGGTGCGCGCAAGGGAGGCGTTGCCGCCTCTCATCGCGGTACCGCAACCGGAACCACAGGAGCAGCCACAAGGACAGGAGACGCAGGATGAAGCATGAAATCGGGTTTAAGGGCGTGTGCCTACGCGCGGCCGAAGAGGGCGACGGGCGCACGTTGGAGGGTGTGGCCGTGCCCTACGGCAGCGTCATCAGCACATGGGACGGTGCCGAGACGTTCGACGCCGATTGTGTTTTCGATGATACGGACACGGCGAAGCTCTGCTATCAGCACGGTGAGCTTATCGGCCGCATCACCGGCGCGCAGCCACAAGACGACGGCTTGCATATCACGGCGCATATCAGCGACACGCAGCGCGGCCGGGACGTGGTGGCCCTGTTGCGCGACGGCGCGCTGGACTCGCTCAGCGTCGGATTCATGCCGATTGACGACGAGGTGGACAAGCAGGGCGTTACCCACCGCAGGCGCGTCCGATTGTTGGAGGTTTCGGTGGTGTCGTGGCCGGCCTACGAGGCCGCGAAGATCACTTCGCAGCGCAGCAGCGAAACTACCCACGAAAACATGAGGGAAACCGGAAACCAGAAAGGAAACGAAATGGACCTCAACGAAATCAACGACAAGCTGAACGGCATCATGGACGAACAGCGCAGCATGAAAGCCGCCATTGCCAGGAACACCGACAGTGAGCCGGCCAAGGTCATGGGTGCTGAGTATCGCACGGCCGGCGACTATCTTCAGGCGCTCTACCGTGGCGACGAAGCGGCAGTGCAGCTCATGCACGAGTGCCGCGACCTCATCGCCACCGGCGACACTGGCAACAAGGTGGCATGGATTAGGGATGATTTGCGACTGATCGAGCAGCGCCGCAAGGTGACCAATATCCTCACTCATGACACGCTGCCGGACAAGGGCATGACGATGGAATACAACGTGGTGGCGTCCGACACCGCCACGGTGGATAAGCAGGAGAACGAGGGCGGCGAGTTGCAGTTCGGCAAGGTCACGTTCGGCACCAAGAGCGCAAACATCGAAACCTACGGCGGCTACACCACGCTTTCGCGCCAGACCATCGAACGCAGCACCACGCCCATGCTCAACACCGCGCTGGCGGCGTTGCGCAACGCCTACGCCAAGGCCACCGAAAACAAGGTGCGGACGTTCCTGTATGACACCATCGCGGCTCAGCGCGACGCCGAGACGGACGCGAACAAGATCGATGCACCGGCCCAACTGTCGGCAATGACCATCGACCAGTGGGCCATGCTGATCATGGACGCGGCGGAACTGGCCGACGACCGCAACGTGAGCCTTACCCGCCTGGGCGTTTCCAAGGACGTCATGGCCGCGCTTATCAAGCTCAAGGACACCGGCAGCCGCTTCTTCGATTTGAGCGGTGACGGCTCCGACACGTTGGGCGACTTCGACCTCACCGGCATCGCGGGGAAGTTCCTACGAGTCCCGGTGCAGATGCTGCCCAAGGCCCCGGCCGGCACCGCGTGCTTCATCGACCCCGAGGCCGTGACCGTTTGGGAGTCGGGCGGCCCCACCCAGCTCAGCGACGGCGACCCGACCAAGCTCACCGAGAACTACAGCGTCTACGGCTATATGGCTGTGGCGGCGACCAGGCCGCTCGGGCTTATCCCTGTGAAGTTCGCGGCAACGTCCAAGTCTGGCGAGTGACATGGCCGACGACTGGACGAACTATGAGGCGGCAGTGAGGGACGAAATCAACGTTCCCACCGGCGACGACGACCGGGTGTGCCGCGTCATCCAAGCGGCCATCGGCTATGTTCGCGGCGCGCTCGGCGAGAGGAACGTGGGGCAGGAGGTCATGGCGGACTGCGTTACCTCTTGCGCCGCCGACCTCTACAACAGCCGGGACGCCAGACTGGGCGTCATGAGCGTGGGCGACGGCACGCTGGAACCGTTCAGGGTCAGCAGCGACCCGTTGCGCTCGGTGTGGCCGAAACTCAACGCGGCCGGCATCCTGACCGGGAGCGTGGTAATCGCATGAGCAGCCAAGTAACACGAGAGCGCGAAGCCCTTATGGACATGCTGACGGACGCCATGGGTGACCTCGCTTGCGTCGTCACCATCGACGCGCAGGACGCCCGCCCGTTGCCAGGCAGAATAGCGGTGCTGATAGACCCGCCGGAACTCACTTTCGAGGGCTGGCATATGCAGACCATCACTTGGACGGTGAACCTCATCGCCGGCACCATGGCCACGCAGGCGCTCGCCTTGGACCTGTTGACCGACGGCGTGCAACGCTTGCACGACCGCCAAGTGAACTTGCGGGACGCGAAACCCAGCACGTTCAACCTGACCGGAGTGGGCAGCCTGGCCGCCTACACCATAACCCTCAATCCATTGGACTCATAGAAAGGACACAATCATGACTGGAAAGATCCGCACGCTCGGACCAGGCATCTTCAAAATCACCGACACCGCAAACGGCAGGGACTTCAGCGCCGACCTGACCAAGGCGCAATTGAACCCGTCGAACAGCAGCGACGACCCGACGACGTTCCTGGACGGTTCCGAGGAAACGAACACCACGACCACGTGGACGTTCGAGGGCACCGTCGGCGACGACTTCAGCGAGGACGGTCTGGCCGTCTGGCTCTTCGACCACAAGGGCGAGACGCTGCCGGCCCAGTTCGTCCCGAACCAGACCGGCAAGATCCAGTGGACCTTCAACGTCACCATCGCGCCAATCGCCATCGGCGGCGACGTCAAATCGAAGAACACGAACGATCTGAGCTTCGCCGTCACGAACGTCGCCCACGCACCGTACACGGGCAAGTGATGGCCGGCAAGGCATTGATGGTCGTCGGCCAGAAACGCTTCGTGCAGACGATGCGCAAGGCCGGCGCGGACATGGACGACCTGAAGGAAGTGAACCGCGAGGCCGCGCAGATCGCACTGCCCGCCGTCCGCAACCTCGCCCCACGAGGCAAGACCGGCCGGCTGGCCGGCAGCCTGCGTGTCGGAGCGACGAAACGCGCCGGCGTCATCCGCGCCGGCCGCAAGGCCGTGCCATACGCGGGCCCAATCAATTACGGCTGGCCGAAACGGCACATCCGGCCACGGCTCTTCGTCAACAACGGCGTCGCCTCCACCGAGAGCCAATGGCAAAAGGTCTACAAGGACTTCATAGACAAGACACTGAACCAAGTGAAAGGAAAATGACATGGCAACCACCCGCATCACCTACACGGACGGGACCAGCGAGCTCGTGCCGATCACCATGCGCGCCACCTGCAAGGCCGAGGCGCACGCCATCGAGGCCGGCTGGGGCCCCATCACCCAGTCACCCGTCCGTTCCGGAGCCTACGCGGCCTACGCGGCCCTGCGCATGGCCGGCCACAATCTGCCCGACTTCGAGCATTGGCTGGACACCGTGGCGTCCTTCGACCTCGCGGCCGCGAGGGAGGAGACGGAAGAGGGAAACCCTACGGACTAGCCGCGTGGCCCCAAGACTCGCTCGGCCGTCTCTCGTTCCTCCTGGCAAGCCGTTTCGGCGGCACGCCATGGCAATGGCGCAACGAGGCCGATGAAGCCGATTGGGGCACCGGCATCGCCGCGCTTCTCAAGGAAGCGGAAGAAACACGGAAGGAGTGAACCATGGCGCACAGCGCGATCATGAGCGTGCGCATCACCGGCAACGCCGATGATGCCGTCAAGGCGTTCGAGAAGACCACCACGAAGGCGGCCGCTTTCGGCAGCGCCATCGGCGGATTGGCCGTCAAGGGCGTGACCGCGCTGTGGGACACGGTGAAGGGCTTCGCCGGCGACGTGGTGAACATGTCGGACAGCACCGACAAGTTCATGAACACCATGAGCTTCGCCGGCATCGACACCAAAGCCGTGCAGGCAGCAGCGAAGGAAACACGCAAATACGCCGACGCCACCGTGTACGGCCTCGATGACATCCAGAACACCACCGCGCAGCTCGCGGCAAACGGCATCGGCAACTACATGGAACTGACCGAAGCCGCCGGAAACCTCAACGCCGTCGCCGGAGGCAACGCCGACAGTTTCAAAAGCGTCGCGATGATGCTCACCCAGACCGCCGGCGCGGGAAAATTAACCACCGAGAACTGGAACCAGCTCGCCGACGCCATCCCGGGCGCGTCCGGAAAACTCCAAGAGGCGCTGCTGAAGAACGGCGCGTACACGGGCAACTTCCGCGATGCCATGGCGGACGGCCAGATCACCGCCGACGAGTTCAACCAGGCATTGATGGACCTCGGCATGACCGACGTGGCGAAACAGGCCGCGACATCGACCAGCACCATCGAAGGCGCGATGGGAAACCTCGAAGCCGCCGTCACCGGCGGCCTGACCGACGCCTTCAACCTCTTCAAACCGGCCGTCACCGGCGGCATCAACGCGGCCGCGACGGCAGTCACAAACCTCGCGCAGAACGGCACGCAGGGATTGCAGACGTTCTTCACACAGGTCAAGGACACCGGAGCGTTCACCTCATTGCAGACGGCCGCGCAATCTGTCGGCACCGGACTGCAATCGCTCTGGAACGGAATCATGAACGTCGTGAACGCCATGACCGGAGGACAACCGGCCGGCGTGGCCTTCGGCAACATGCTCAACACCGTCGCCACGGCAGCGCAGACGGTCGGCGGCTGGCTGAAGACCGCCGGAAACTGGATCAGTCAGAATCTGGATCTTGTGACCCCTCTCGTCGCCGCGGTCGGCGGAGCCGTCGCAGTCGTCACCGCCGTTACCACGGCCATGCAGCTGGCCGCGGCCGCGCAGGCGCTGCTCAACGCGGTCATGGCCGCGAACCCGATCATGCTGGTCATCACGCTCATCGCCGCGCTCGTGGCCGGACTCACCTACTTCTTCACCTGCACCAACACCGGCAAGGCCGTCTGGTCGAGCTTCACGGGTTTCCTGTCCGGCTGCGTGCAGGGCATCATCGGCTTCTTCTCCGGTCTCGGCTCCACCATCGTCAACATCTTCAACTCGGCAGCGAACGGGGCAAGGAACGCATGGAACGGCGTAGTCGGCTGGTTCCGCGGACTGCCAGGCTCCATAGCCGGGTTCTTCGGCAATGCCGGCAGCATCCTGTTCAACGCCGGAGCGAGCATCATCAGCGGTTTCCTCAACGGCCTCAAATCGATGTGGAGCAACGTGACCGGCTGGATCAGCGGCATCGGCGACTGGATCAAGGCCCACAAGGGCCCGATCAGCTACGACCGGAGGTTGCTCATCCCCGCCGGCCAGGCCATCATGACCGGTTTCGCACAGGGCCTCAACAACGGGTTCGACAATCACGTTGAAACCGCTATCAGCCACGCTAACCGCAGACTAGCGGCCATGCCCCTCAACCTCTCCGCCCAGGGCAACACGGCCACGCCAGCCGTGGTCAACACCTGGAACGTGGAGATCAACGGCGAGGTCATCGACAAGGACGGCACCGCCAAGGCCATCAAACGGCTCCTGGCCGACTACGACGCAAGGAGGTCATGAGACAGATGCAGCAGTGCTTCATGTTCATCGACACCGGCAACGGCACCGGCTGGACACCGGTGAACGACTCAGCCAAAGACGTCGCCGCACTCGATTCTTTCACCGTCGACTGGGGAAGCGACAGCATCGACGAACAACCCGAACCTGCCGTGATGTCGTTCACCCTCCGCGACCGCACCGGACGGCTCGCAGGCCAGGCATTGACGTTGGCCGGCATGAAAGTGGTCGTCCAATTCTCCAATCAGCCTCGATGGATGGACCTGACGCCAGCGATGGGCGGCTGGCGCGATCTGCGCATCCCCATCGACTCGCTCCACAAGACATATTCGCCAGACTCGCCAGACTCGCCAGACTCGCCATCCGAAACAATGTTCGCCGGCAGCGTGTCCACCGGCGGCAGCATCGAACCGGCCAGCGACGGCGGGTGGCTGCTCAAACTCTCCGCCACATCGAGGATGGCCGTATGGAAACGCCTGCAATCCCAAGGACCGACAGACACGGCCGCGAAATGGAACGGCGCGCACTGGATAGGCACGCCATCAGCACGCCTCGCGGAGATGAACCGCAGGGCCTCGGCGCAGGGAGCGCCGGAAGCCCAACTCGACGGGCTCGCCCTGCCGTCAAGCGTCGCACCATACACGCCATCCGACCACCCATCGCAACTCGACCTGCTGCACCGGCTCACCGCCGGGCCACGACTCCCTCAATGGCATGAAGTCTACGACGGCGCTGCATCAACCCTCCGGCCGCTGTTCCTCGCCGACCCGATCGCCGTGCACCTGTCAACCGATGGCCGACTCAACGTCCTCACCGACGGAGAGACACGACACGCGCTCTCGGCGGCCGACATCGAGGCATCGACGGATCTGAGCATCACCGAACCTTTGACACAGGTCGTCATCAACGCGAAACGCGTCAAATCGGACAACGGCAAGCTCTCTTTCGACGACGTGGAGATCACGATGGGAGACCAGAACCGTCTTCCACCACAATTGACCGCCATGCAGAAGAGCCTCACCGTCGATTCCGACATGCTCGCCGTGGACGACTCGGGCGGCGTATGGAACAGCGGCGGCACCTCGAACGTCAGCGACACGGACCGCGTCAACATCGCGCAATGGCTCGAATCGCATGACCTGCGCATGGTACCGGAGACAGTGACGTTCAACAGCACGCGAATCGACCCGGCACGACGGCCATGGCTGTACAAGGCAAGCCCATCCGGCCCGTTCATCATCGTCAAGGCCAAAGCGTCGGCCCTGACCGGCTCAGATGGCCGACCGTCCTTCACCGGCCCCATCACGACCATCGGCGGGGCGCTCTCATACCGG
>UMCT01073424.1_pt1 | contig 12406 bp, 9 predicted proteins | sample 1964291 | NCBI WGS metagenome assembly UMCT01 (sample SAMEA4835974, study PRJEB28245) | human gut metagenome | biome: gut microbiome; material: fecal sample | place: Denmark | collected 2008 | reverse complement strand
TCTGTCCGATGTAGTGCAACTATTGTCTCTATATGATAAGTATTCGGAAACATATCCACGCAACATATCTTCTCCACTCTATACCCTCTGTCCATAAATATCTGCAAATCCCTTGCCAGGCTTGTTGGTTTACATGAAATATAAACCATATTCTCAACACCATACTCTATGATTTTCCCGATAGCCTTCGGATGGATACCGTCTCGTGGTGGATCAAGAATTATATAATCCGGTTTTTCCTCTATCTCATCAAGCACCTTGAGGACATCACCTGCGATAAATTTACAGTTATCAAGACCATTAAGAGCTGCATTTTCCTTTGCTGCGCAAACTGCCTCCTCAACTATTTCGACACCTACTACTTCCTTACACACCGGTGCCATAAGCTGCGCGATGGTGCCGGTTCCGCTGTAGAGGTCGTAGACTGTTTTACCGTTTAGCGAATCCTTGTCATCTCCCAGGATAAACTCTCTCGCTGTCTCATAGAGCACCTCCGCTCCGAGTGAGTTGGTCTGGAAAAATGAGAATGGTGTGATTTTAAATTTCAGACCTAAGAGCTCCTCGTAGAAATATGAATCTCCGTAGAGCACCTCTGTGCCCTCGTTTTTGACCACATCTGCCACGCTGTCATTTTTTGTGTGTAAAACGCCCTTGAATATGCCGTCATAATGCCTGGTCAAAAGTGCATATCTAAAACCTGCGAGCAGCTCCTCCTCATTGAAGCCCTCTGTCTGTGTGCTAGTAACAAGGTCGACTATGATTTCACCGGTTTTTGTTGCCTTTCTGACAAGTAGATGCCGCAGATAGCCCTTATGAGTTGCTCTGTGGAAATATGGGATATTGTTTTTTGAAAAATAATCAAGTGTTGCCTTTAATATTGTCCTGAAATCCTCATCCACAATCTGACAGTCTGATACTGTCACAAGGTCATAAAAGCTTCCTCTTTTGTGCATGCCAAGCGCAAGAGGGCCATCCTTATACTCATCACCGAAGGAAAATTCCATCTTGTTTCTGTATTCACTCTTTTTCGGACTTCCATGTATCCCTATAAACTCATATCCTGACTCTTCCTCAGTGCCAATGGCATCCGAAATGAGCTTTTTCACCTGGGTAAGCTTCATATCAAGCTGCTTTTCGTAAGGCACTGTCTGATATGTACAGCCCCCGCACATTCCAAAGTGAGGACATGGCTCTTCTGTCTCCAGAGGCGATTTCTCAATTACCTCCATGAGTCTGCCCTCTGCCCTTTGATGCTTTACTTTATTTACAACAAATTCCACCTTCTGTCCCGGAATTGTATTTTTCACAATTACTCTTTCGCCGTCATCTGTAACGGCTATTCCCTTGTTTGGGAAGTCTACTCTTTCTACGGTTCCTGTTCCTCTAAATCCTTTTTTCATGTAATTCTTATCTCTCTTTATACTTTATTATTCCTTTGTATGCCTGACTGCAAATGCCTTGCTTCACACATAAAGAAAAATGAGGACTACATATGTAGCCCCCATTATCTAAAAACGATTATTTCTCTTCTTTAGTCTTTGGTGCCTCTTTTTCCTCTTCAGCATCATCATCGTCTTCATCCTCGAAGAAATCATCATCGAATTCATCATCATACTCATCATCGAAATCATCTAAATAATCCGGTGTAAAAAATCTGTAGATACCATATGCCGCTGCTGCCACTGCAACTAATACACCAATGATGGCAAATATGATAACAGCCTTGGAAGGCTTCTTGTCTTCCTCTTCTTTTTTGAGAAGGTCATTAAGCTTTGCCATGCTGAGCTTCTCTGCAAGCTTGTTGTCCTTTAATAATTCTTCAACTTTACTCATAATTCAATCCGCTCCTTTTCCAAAAGTAATTGTCAAATGCTATTTGTTAAATCCATTATAGCATATTATATCCAATTTTCCTATAAAAATTACAATAATTTTAGTCAATTTTTTTCAATTTGGCAAATGAAGCAAACATCTTTTTGGTACCGGCCTTGTCAAAGTCCACAGTGACCTCATAATCCCTGCCTCCTTCTACGATTGCCATGACCTCTCCCGCGCCAAACTTAATGTGAGATACTCTGTCTCCTACCTTATATGAAAGGCCTCCGGTGGTATTGGCACTGGCAAATGACTTCTGATTGCTCACAGGCGTGTAGACAGGTGTCCTTGTACGCTGTGTATTAAAGGTTGTCGCATACTCTGTGCCATATACAGGTGTCTTTTTGAAGGCCTCCTTAGCTTTTCTGTACGTGCTCTGCGAATTTCTTTCAAGGTCATCATCACGGCGCTTTGGCTCATAAACCTCGCCTGCCATAAGCTCGCGCGGAATCTCCTTCACAAATCGCGATACCTTGTTGAACTGTGTCTCTCCACGCACCATGCGCATACGTGCAGATGTGATGGTCAGATGCTCCTTGGCTCTTGTGATACCAACATAAGCAAGACGCCTTTCCTCCTCTATCTCGCTTGTCGCATCATCACTCGTGATTGACATATAGCTTGGGAAAAGACCATCCTCCATACCCGCCAGATAAACATTCGGAAACTCAAGTCCCTTAGCACTGTGCAGAGTCATAAGAACCACATAGTCGCTGTTTTCGTCAAGACCGTCTATATCGGCTACAAGCGCCACTTCCTCCAAAAAGCCACTGAGAGTAGGATTCTCCTCCCCCTGCTCGTAATCAACAGCCTTGTTTATAAGCTCATCAATATTCTCAATACGCTGCTCTGCTTCATCCGTGCCCTCAGCCTTCAGCTCATCGACATAGCCGGTCTCATCGATTATTGCCTGTATGAGCTGCGAAACCGAATCCATCTCGGCTCTCGCACGAAGTGACTGTATAAACATCACAAAAGGCTTTATCTTGCCTGCTGATCTCGCCATGCCCGGCACCTCATCGACATAGCGCAGTGCCGTATAGAAATCTATCCCCTTCTCAAGGGCATAGTCCGTCACCTTATTGATGCTTGTGGCTCCGATGCCGCGCTTTGGCACATTTATTATTCGCTTTACCGCAAGGTCATCATGGCCATTGTCAATAGTCTTTAAATATGCAAGGATATCCTTTATCTCTTTTCTGGCATAGAAATTCACGCCGCCGACAATCTTGTATGGAATATTGGCTGCAATAAATTTTTCCTCGAAGAGACGCGACTGTGCGTTGGTTCGGTAAAGCACAGCACAGTCCTTATAGCGCGCCTCACCCTTTCTCACGAGTCTCGCTATCGAACGCGCCACATAATCCGCTTCCTCAAATCCACTCTCAAGCTGTTCAAAGGTAATCCTGTCTCCGGCTCCGTTATCAGTCCAAAGGCGCTTGTCCTTTCTACCCACGTTGTTGGAAATAACGCTGTTGGCGGCATCTAGGATATTCTGTGTAGACCTGTAATTCTGCTCAAGCTTTATGACCTTTGCATCTTCAAAATGCTTCTCAAAGTTTAAGATATTGTAGATATTGGCACCTCTGAACTTGTAAATGGACTGATCATCATCACCCACCACACACAGATTCTTATACTTCATGGCAAGAAGCCTGATAAGCTCAAACTGCACGGTGTTTGTGTCCTGATACTCATCCACCATGATATACCTGAAGCGCTCCTGATAGTAATCCAGCACCTCTTTATCCAGCTTAAAAAGCTCTACTGTCTTCACAAGCAAATCATCAAAATCGAGTGCGTTATTCTGCTTTAGGGCATTCTGATACTCTTTGTATACAAGTGCCTGCTTGCGCTTCACGAAGTCACCTGTGAAGCGGTTTTCAAACTCTATCGGATCAATCATCTCATCCTTTGCAGATGAAATGACATTTAAAAACATCTTTTCCTTATACATCTTGGTATCTATCTCAAGACGCTTGCAGATGTCCTTCATCAGAGCCTTCTGGTCGTCAGCATCATATATTGTAAAATTCGTGTCATATCCCAGCCTGTCAATATACCTGCGCAGTATACGCACACATGTCGAATGGAATGTGGAAACCCATATGCTTTCCGAACCATAGCCCACCATATCATCAATTCGCTCACGCATCTCTCCCGCAGCCTTGTTTGTAAAGGTGATTGCCATGATATTGTAAGGATTGACGCCACACTCATCTATCAGGTAGGCAGTCCTGTATGTAAGAACCCTGGTCTTGCCACTGCCTGCCCCCGCTAAAATAAGAAGCGGTCCCTCTGTGGTCAAAACGGCCTCCCTTTGCTGTTCATTCAACATATCTAAGTTCATCTGTTTTCCTCTCAATTCTCCAGTCTTATTACAGGCACACAAACCATAAATACAAAAATAATTTATTTACAGCATACCACAAACATATGTTTTGCACAACCCAATATGAGAAAATTCAAAAAAAACTTGTCATATAGTTTTCAATACTATATAATAAAAGCCTGAGGTGATGATATGGAGAATGACGTTAAAGAATTTTTATCAGAATTATTAAAGCAGCTTAAATCAATAGATTACATAAAGCCGGAGGATATACCAAATATTGATCTGTACATGGATCAGGTCACAACCTTCATGGACGAGCAGCTCGCTGCATCAAAGCGCTATGAAAGCGACAAAATCCTTACCAAGACAATGATAAACAACTATGCCAAAAACAATCTGCTTCCTTCTCCGGACAAGAAAAAGTATTCTAAGGAGCATGTGCTCACACTGCTTTTTATATATTATTTCAAAAATATATTGAGCATCAACGATATACGCTCGATTCTTAATCCGCTTACCGAGAAGTATTTCGGCAATGATGACGGATTTACGATGCAGGATGTCTATACTGAGGTTTTCAGCTTAGAGGCGGAGGAATCGCAGAAGCTCCTAAAGGATCTCGGCAAGAAATACAAGATTGCAGGTGAGACATTTGAGGATTTTCCTGATGAGGATCAGAAATTTCTTCACACATTCAGCTTTATCTGCATGCTGAGCTTTGATGTCTACATCAAAAAAATGCTGATTGAGCGCATGATTGACAACCTAAATGAAGAAAAAGAGGCTTCTTCCCATGAAAATACACATTCCGGAAAGGAAAGTAAAAAAACAGGCTCAAATTAATGAGCCTGTTTTTTCCCCTATGATAAACTAATCCTCTTTGTCAGAGCCATCCTCCATGCGCGAAAAAACCATATCATATCCATCGTTGCCGTAGTTTAATGATCTGTTCACTCGGCTGATTGTGGCTGTGGAAGCCCCGGTCTTTTCTGCTATATCAAGATATGTCTTCTGCTCTCTAAGCATCTTTGCCACTTCAAATCTCTGTGATAGAGAAAAAAGCTCATTTACAGTACAAACATCCTCAAAAAATGTATAACACTCTGCTCTATCCTTGAGACACAAAATAGCATCAAACAAATGGTCTACTGCTTCTGTTTTAAGATTCTTGCTCATCGTGTTCTCCTTTTTCATGCGATTTATTTATTTTTAATTTTAACATATTAAAGTTTTAAAGTAAACAGCTTTCTTGCAATTAAATTATGATATGTTATACTAATGTTACTATCGCCTAATAAATCAGAATGGAGTAAATTGAAAATGAAAAAAGCAGGATATTTCTTTTACACATTTGTCCCACTGCTTGCAGTTGAGGCAATTCAGACTATCGCCTTATTCTTTATGATGGGAATGGGAGTGTTTGGACAAGGTTTTGTCGGAAAGCTTGCTTTTCCGTCTGCAAACGTATCTGACCGCCTTGAAAAGACATTTACCTCTGTAAATTTTAACATGATGATTATGGTCATCTATGCACTCATTACCATTGCGATTTTTGGCATGTGGTACTATGCCAGATACGAAGGTAATTTTCTTCCATCCCCTAAGAAAACTTTCACTCCCATGATGATTGTGGCAATCGTCATACTCGTGCCGGGTACACAGTTTGCTGCCAATTTCATCGCTAACTTAACCGGCTACATCCGTCCCGACTGGCTGCAACAGTACAATAAGCTTTTTGAGACATCAGGCATCACAGATACCACCTTTGTAACAGTACTTTATTCTGTAATACTGGCGCCAATCTGTGAGGAGCTTATATTCCGCGGTGTAACCATGCGCTGTGCCAGAAAGGCTTTGCCATTTGCTCTTGCCAATCTGATGCAGGCTGCACTTTTCGGACTGTTCCATCTCAACTGGATTCAGGGCATATATGCCTTTGCACTTGGCATCGTGCTCGGATATGTGTGCGAATGCGGTGGCTCTATTTACTACTCTATGGGGCTTCATATGCTTTTCAACCTTTGGGGCACACTTTCAGGATTTTTCCCTGATCCCGGTAATAGTGTAGTGGTCTTTGTGGTTGTGATTGCTGTTACAATTGTTTCACTGGTGGTCGGATTTGTACTGTTTAACAAAGGACGAAGAAAGCTCCCCATAAATTCTACAGGAATATAGTCACACCTGCCAGACTTACTATCATCATAATAATGCCTGCAAGCAGTACTCCAAGCATGACAGCGGCAACTGTTGACTTGAAATCCATATCAAGGATACTTGCCGCAAGTGTTCCTGTCCATGCACCTGTTCCCGGAAGTGGGATACCTACGAAAAGTAAAAGTGCAACAAACAGACCTCTTCCGGCCTTTGCCTGAAGCTTCTTGCCGCCCTTCTCTCCTTTTTCAAGGCAGAAGCTGAAGAACCTTCCAATAATTGGTTTGTCTGCTCCCCAGATGAGAACCTTTCTTGCAAAAAGATAAATAATTGGTACCGGAAGCATATTTGCAATGATACAAACGATAAATGATGGCACTATCGGCAGCCCCATCACCTGTGAAACCGGAACTGCTCCTCTGAGTTCAATAAGTGGTATCATTGAAATTAAAAAGATGTAAATATATTTTTTTAACATGAATAATTCTCCAAAAATTTAATTAGTGTATGCATCTGCTCATCAGTTCCTATGGATATGCGCAGATAGTCGTTGATTCGCTCAGGTGAGCTGAAATGTCTGACAAATATATTGTCTGCCTTAAGGTCCTCAAAAAGCTTTGTTGCAGAAACATTTGCAGGCTTTGCAAATATAAAGTTGCTCTTTGAGTCACAGAATGTAAAGCCAAGCCTCTTAAGCTCTGTCTTTGTCCACTCACGTGTCTTTATGACCTTTGCTGTGGTTTCTTCAAAGTATGCTCTGTCTTTTATCGCTGCTGTAGCTGCTTCGATTGTGATTCTGTCCATTGTATATGAGTTGAACGAATATTTCACATCATTCAGATACTTGATAAGCACAGGACTTGCCATGGCAAAACCAACTCTTGAGCCTGCCAGCGAGCGTGATTTTGAGAATGTCTGTACCACTATGACATTATCATATTTGTCAATGAGCGGCAACGCACTCTCCCCGCCAAAATCTACATATGCCTCATCTACCACGACAATTACATCCTGATTGTGCTCTATTATATCCTCTATCTCATCAAGAGGCATGAGCTTTCCTGTCGGAGCATTAGGGTTTGGAAATACTACTCCGCCGTTTGCCTTATAGTAATCTGACGGTACTATTGAAAAATCATCAGACAATGGAAGCTGCTCATAAGGGATTCGAAGCATATCTGCCCACACATCATAAAATGAATATGTAATATCAGGAAACAGTATCGGCTTTTTTGAATTGAAAAATGTCATAAAAATCATGGCAAGTACATCATCAGAGCCAACTCCGACAAACACCTTCGAGCTGTCTATCTTATAGAAATCCGCAATTGCATTTACCAGCTTATCAACCTTTGGATCAGGATACAGTCTTAAATCATCTGTATTGAAGTTACTTAAAACCTCCTTCACTCCCGGCGCTGGCGGATATGGATTTTCATTTGTATTTAACTTAATAACACAGGTATTCTTTGGCTGTTCTCCCGGTGTATAAGGTACAACCCTTCGAATGTTATTTTCCCAGTCTCTCATTCTTTTCCTCCAAATTTAATTATATGTCAGCCCATACATATTTACTGATCATTCAATTTTCTTCTCAAAAAAAATGATATCAAACATAAAATCAGCGTTTTTATTCACTTTAAAATATGCACCCAAAAAAATGCTAACAATTTTACTTTACCTCATTTACTTATGTTTGTAAAGGTTGTATATTACACTTAATCACTATTTTATATATATATTTTTATCTATTTTTAATCAAGGGGGATTATAAATAATGACTAAAAATAATTCAAAAGACCTCACCGTAGGTTCTCCTACCGGGCTCATTCTGGGCTTTTCCCTTCCGTTGCTTCTCGGAATGCTTTTCCAGCAGGTTTACAGCCTTATGGATACAATAATCGTCGGTCGTTTTCTAAGTGTTTCGGCCTTAGCCGCAGTCGGCTCTACCGGAAGCATCTGTTTTCTCATCATCGGCTTCTGCCAGGGTGTGTGTGCCGGCTTTTCACTTCCAATAGCCCAGCGCTTTGGTGCCAAGGATGAAAAAGGACTTAAAAAATATGTAGGAAATGCAGGAATTGTGTCTGTAATTATCGCAATAATCATGACGGCACTCACTGTGCTTCTCTGCGGTCACATTCTGACCTGGATGAATACGCCAAGCGACATTTACGACCTCGCTTACCAGTATCTGATTGTCATATTTGCAGGCATTCCTGCCACAATACTGTACAATCTGCTGTCAGGATATCTGAGATCTCTCGGCAACTCGGTCATACCTGTTATTTTCCTTATAATCGCGGCTATTCTAAATATCGGTCTTGATTTACTTTTCATTCTGGTATTTAACATGGGCGTGTTTGGAGCGGCTTTTGCAACCGTACTGTCACAGGGTGTATCAGGAGTGCTGTGCATCATTTACATAGCAAAAAATGTACCTCTGCTGCATGTAAGCAGAAATGATTTGGAGCTTGACTCTTCATATGTCAGAAATCTGATGGTCATGGGACTTCCTATGGGCTTTCAGTATTCGATAACCGCTATAGGCAGCGTCATACTGCAGACTGCCGTAAACGGCTTAGGCTCCATCGCAGTTGCCTCAATGACCGCTGCAAGCCGTATTTCAATGTTTATGGTGTGTCCATTTGACGCACTCGGCTCCACAATGGCCACCTACAGTGGACAAAATGTCGGCGCAGCCAAATTTGAACGTGTAAAGAAGGGGCTTATTTCAGCCTCAGTTATAGGATCGGTCTATTCGGTTTTGATTTTTGTGGCACTGCTGTTTATAGCCAACTATCTGATTTACCTGTTTGTATCACCAAGCGAAACAGAGGTTGTCGCACAGGCTCATCAGTTTCTGCTGATAAATGCATTTTTCTACATCCCGCTCGTTCTGGTAAACACAGTCCGTTTCACCATACAGGGCATGGGCTTTTCAGGTTTTGCAATGTTTGCAGGAGTAGCAGAAATGATTGCGCGTTCGCTCATCGGACTTGTATTTGTACCGATATTCGGCTTTTCTGCCGCCTGCTTTGCAAACCCACTCGCATGGATATTCGCAGATGCCTTCCTGGTACCGGCATTCGTCCACTGCCTTCACAAATTACAGAAAGCAGCTTAGAAGCAGTTAGAATTATGTCCATATACAACAATGCCCCAGCATGGACGCCGGGGCATTATTTTTATAAAAAAATATATTATAAGTTTACCGCATCTATAAATTTTTGGAACGCTGCACGTCCCTCATCAGTGCACTTGTACACTCCTGCACACTCAAGCACCTCTTTAAATACAAGTCCAATCTCCTCATTGATGATACCATCAATATTAGACTCATCAATCTTATCATATTTAGACATAAACTTAAGAGCCCAGTCAGCATGTGATGCAAGAGTCTCAGTCGAATGCAGATCCTTTCCTGTAAGGATTGCATCCCTAAGCTCTGCCATCTCACCTTTTAATCTGGCCGGAAGCACTGCAAGTCCCATTACCTCGATAAGTCCGATATTCTCCTTCTTTATGTGATGAAGGTGGGCATGCGGATGATATACGCCAAGCGGATGCTCCTCTGTTGTGATGTTGTTTCTGAGCACAAGGTCAAGCTCATAGTCTCCGTCACGACGTCTTGCTATAGGTGTGATAGTGTTGTGTGGCTCTCCATCTGTCTCTGCAAAAATAAATGCTTCTTCATCTGTATAGCCTCTCCATGCAAGAAGAATCTTATCTGCAAGATCAATAAGCTTATCCCTGTCTGCCGACTTGATTCTGATAACAGACATAGGCCATTTTACGATACCTGCCTCGACATCCTCGTAGCCCCTGAATGTGATTTTTTTCTCTATCGGAGCCTTTGCCATAGCGAAGGTATAGTGTCCTCCCTGGAAATGGTCGTGACTTAAGATAGAGCCTCCAACGATTGGCAGATCTGCATTTGAGCCTACAAAATAATGTGGAAACTGTGTTACAAAATCAAGCAGCTTTCCAAATGTGGCACGCTCGATTTTCATCGGTGTATGCTTTGAATTGAACACGATACAGTGCTCATTGTAGTATACATATGGTGAGTACTGGAAAAACCACTGGCTGTTGTTTATTGTAACAGGGATAATTCTGTGGTTTTCTCTTGCAGGATGGTTTACGCGGCCTGCATAGCCCTCATTTTCCTTACAAAGCTGGCACTTTGGATATGCGCTCTGCTTAGCATTTTTAGCGGCAGCAATTGCCTTTGGATCCTTCTCAGGCTTTGAGAGATTGATTGTCACATCTAGTGTGCCATACTCTGTGTCTGTGGTCCATTTCATATCCTTCTTTATGCGCTGTCTTCTGATATAATTGCTGTCACAGCTTAATTTGTAAAAATAATCGGTTGCCGCAAGCGAAGACTCATTGTCGTATAAATCCTTAAAGCGAGCTCTGATCACGCTTGGTGCATTTACAAGGCAGCCCATCAGCTTTGTATCAAAAAGATCCTTGTATACAATGCTGTTTTCTTTCATGATGCCATTGTCATATGCGTATGTCATCATATCCTCGAGTATAGCCTCAAGCTTTTCCTCTGCCTCTTCCTGTGTCCATGCAGGCTGAGCCTCTACCTTTTCAAATGTCTCATCCTCGATATCGTCCACTCCGAGTACCTCGAGAAGTCTGTTTACTGTGTATACCTCATCAGCAGGGTCAACAAGTCCTGTTGTAAGACCATATTTTACTAATTCTAATATTCTCTCCTGAATCATGTCATGCTCCTTAATCATTGTCGGGAAAAACCTGTTTATCCGTTACTGTTATTTCATATTGCTGATTTTATGCCAGACGGCTAGGTCCGTCTCCGATTGAAACAACATAAAACTCAGGTGTCTTTCCAACCTTCTCTTCATAGGCCTTTGTCAGGTTTGCCTTAAACTGATCAATAGCCTCGTCCTTTACTATGCTGACTGTGCAGCCGCCAAAGCCGCCGCCTGTGATTCGTGATCCGATAACACCCGGAATCTTCCATGCCTCATCAACAAGTACGTCAACCTCAGGACATGATGTCTTATAATCATCACGAAGTGATACATGTGAAGCATTCATGAGCTTTCCAAATGTCTCGATATCATTTTCCTTCAGTGCCTTAACAGCCTTGATGGTACGCTGGTTCTCATAAACCGCATGCTTGCCTCTCTTACGTGCAACCTCATCCTTAATCGCATCCTTATGAGCCTCGAACTCTTCATCTGTCAGGTCACCGAGAGTCTTGATGTCACACACTGTCTGTAAATCCTTAAGAGCCTGTGCACTCTCATTTCTTCTGTCATTGTAAGCACTTGTTACAAGGCTGTGCTTAACCATGCTGTTTGTAACCACGATCTTTGCACCGTCTAAAACGATTGGCGCATACTCGAAATCAAGAGTATTGCAGTCAAGGAAAATTGCATTGTCCTTTTTGCCCATTGCAGATGCAAACTGATCCATGATACCGCAATTACAGCCGTTGTAGTTGTTCTCTGAATACTGACCGATAAGTGCAATATCCTGATTTGTCACGTCAAAGCCGTAAATATCCTTTAACATATATCCTGTAACCACCTCAAGAGATGCTGATGAAGAAAGTCCTGAGCCGTTTGGAATATTTCCGAATAAAACAATATCAAGACCGCTTTCAAGCTTCATTCCGCGTCCCTCGAAGGCCCACATAACGCCCATTGGATAGTTTATCCAAAGTCCGTCCGGATCAGGTGTAAACTCATCAAGTGATGATTCAACCACCCCCAGATTGTCAAAATTCATAGAGTAGAAACGAAGCTTCCTGTCGTCGCGCTTTCTTACTGCCATATATGTGCCGATGGTCAGTGCACAAGGGAAAACATGTCCTCCATTGTAGTCAGTATGCTCACCGATCAGATTTACACGTCCCGGAGCAAAATATACTCTGATATCCCCATCTGCTCCAAAAAGCTCCTTGAATTTGTCTAATACGTTTTGCTGTATCATTTTTTCTTCTCCTTTGCTGATTGTATTTGCGTTAAATTGATAGTTAAAATATTTCGTTCTTTCTTTATAACT
>UMCT01039423.1_pt1 | contig 12441 bp, 16 predicted proteins | sample 1964291 | NCBI WGS metagenome assembly UMCT01 (sample SAMEA4835974, study PRJEB28245) | human gut metagenome | biome: gut microbiome; material: fecal sample | place: Denmark | collected 2008 | reverse complement strand
CCGGCCCGGCCCCTGACGGGGCCGGTCTCCCTGAAGCTGGCCTTCGTCTGGCCCTACCGCAAGAGCGAGCCGAAAAAAAACCGGATCGGGCTCATTCCGAAAACGACCAAACCGGACTGGGACAACCTGGCCAAAACCCTGCAGGATGTCCTGACCCGGTTGAGATTTTGGGAGGATGACGCCCAGGTGTATTCCGCGTCCGTGGATAAATGGTGGGGCGAAGAACCACAAATAACAATCACTGTGCAAGAAGGATCAGAGCAATGAAACGGAATCCTCACATCATCGTTCAGCAGGTTTGCCCCATGAAGAAAACCGACGACGGGAAATACGAAGTTCAGGCCGCGATTGTACACCACAAAGGGCTTATCGCCCGCTATCGAATGGAGTACCCCACGAAACGGCATGCCCGGTGGGCACAGCACCTTATTTGCACGGTGAAAAATGCTTCACGCCTCCGTTGTTCTGATGAACTTAAAGCCTTGATTGAGAAAGGAACCCGATGAAAAAGCTTCAATGCCCGCTGTGCGGGGGTGATATTACCATAGAAAAGCGCGTGCTCTACAGCGACAGGCCTCTTCTGTTTCACGCGGGGTGCGAACAGTGCCGTTGGGAAACGAACAGAGGCTACGCCGCGGAGAAAGACGCCTGGAAGGAGGCCGAAAAATATATTTCCGGATTCCCTCCCATCATGAGGGTCTGGCCGGGGGACAAGGTGAAACTCTTCGGAGACCGGCGGGTTAGGAAGGTCATCGGAAAAAACGCGAACCGGGGGATTCTTTACCTGGAAACGGCTTCCGGGCCTCCTGAACCCGTGCGGCATGACGATGTGATTCTGTGGCCCTGGGAGATTGAGCAGAAAGGAGGCCAGCAATGATTAACATCCTCCTATCCGTCAGGCGGCCTTTCTCCGAGAAAATTTTGTCCGGGGAAAAGAAATGGGAACTGCGTAAAAATGCGCCACGCCTCAACAAAGGCGACTCCGTCACACTGTGGCTCTATGAATCCGGCCAGTACGGGACACGGGGCATCATCGGCAAGTGCCGTTTAGTTGTCACTGCTGGACTTCGACCATATCCCCCAAAGGGAATTTTAGAATGGACCATGAAGCAAGCTTGCGTGACGGAAGAGCACCTGCGGAATTACCTGCCTTGCTATGTCTGGGGCATCCAAGACCCCGTGAGGATTTCCGCCGTGCCGCTCTCTGACATCGGCATGACTCGTCCGCCGCAGAGCTGGCAGTATATCACGGACGAGCAAGCGGACATCTTAGAAAGGAGGCTCGCATGAAATACCTCTTTGACCTGCCACCCCGTGACCTTGCACGGAAACCCTACGCCGTGGGATTGCCCCCGGAGGTGGATGCCTGGGCTAAGGCCAACAAGCACCGTATCGGAACCTATCGATCTTGGTGCAGGCCGCAATATTCCGTTTTTATCGGGAATGTCGATATGCTCCAGGAATTGTGCAACCTGTATGATGACTATGGGTTTATTGCCTACGGCAACACCAAGGGCGCTGCCGTTCAGCAGCTTTACAACAATCTCCAAATGCGAAAAGCCACGGTGGAAGATGCCTTGCGTTTCCTGCTGGGCTATCTGCAACACCCCGAAGAGTTCGCCGCGGCTTTTGGCGTGGATATGGCGGCGGACGGAAAGGAGGCAGTGTTATGAAAGCCATTCTTGACGCCTGCTGCGGCTCCCGCATGTTCTGGTTTGACCGCCGCCATCCTGACGTGGTGTTCATGGATCGCCGGCATGAAACGCACACGCTTTGCGACGGGCGAACCCTGGAAATCAAGCCGGACTTGGTCGGAGACTTCCGCGAAATGCCTTTCAGCGACGGGGAGTTTCGCCTTGTCGTGTTCGACCCTCCACACCTGATTCACGCTGGGGAATCATCCTGGCTGGCCAAGAAGTACGGAAAACTGGACAGGGAGACTTGGCAGGAGGATTTGAAGGCCGGTTTCCGGGAGTGTTTCCGGGTTTTGGAACCGGGCGGCGTTCTGGTGTTCAAATGGTGTGAGGATCAGGTCAGCACGGCAGAAGTGTTGAAGCTGGCCAGCCATGAACCTTTGTTCGGACACCGCCGCGGGAAGACCGTCTTCTTGGTCTTTATGAAATCTACAACCCCCAACTGACGCTTTTTTAATTATGGCACATGAACCAACATCTTTAATACCGAGGACGCACCGGGAGCTTTGCGAAATTGCTGAACGCTGGCTCCTGGGCTCCCAACGTTGCCGGGTGGCGATCGCAGAGCCGAATTGTATCGTTACGGACGAACATCCCGACGCCATAGGGTTCAGCGGGGAAAAAAGTGTTCTTGTGGAGGCCAAAACCAGCCTGAACGACTTCCGGGCAGACCTCAAAAAGCCGTTCCGCATCTGTCCTCAAAAGGGTATGGGGCAGGCCCGCTATTACATCTGCGAACCAGGGATCATCACGGAAGATGACCTGCCGGAACGATGGGGCTTGTTGAATGTCCTCCCTGGCGGACGGGTTCGGATAGTTCGGTACAGTGGACACTTCCTCGAAGTAAATTACGCCGCTGAAAGGAGTCTTTTGACTGCATGTCTTTACATCCAGAAGCCGCTAAAAATCAATACTGTATATGGTAGAAAAATACAGATCTCGCCTGCATTTGGAGTAGAAGCAAAAGAGACGGAAGGGATATAGAATAATGGAATACATCAATATACCACTCTACGTTATCCGCTCCAATGAGTACATAGGCGCCGATCCTACCCAGCGAGCCACGTGGCTTTCTTTGATCGCCTGGTCTTGCGACCAGGAGAACATGGGGCGTATTGCCGGGGCACGGTCTTGGGGAGACCGCCGCTGGATGCAGTCTTGCGGGGTCATGGCTTCCGAGGTGGCCGATTCCTGCGGCCTTTTCCATTGGGATGGAGATGATTTAATTGTCACCTTCTACCCGGAAGATGCCCAGCGAGAAATTGAGCGCAAAAGGGAAATCGCGCGCGCCAACGGACGTAAGGGAGGCCGGAAACCAACGCCGGAACCTATACCGGAAACCAACGTTGGTTCCGACGTAGGAAACCAACCTTGGATAGCGAATGAAGCTTCGTTGGAAAGCGAAAAGAAAGGAAAAGAAAAGAAAGGGAAGGAAGGAATTCACCCCCTTACCCCCTCTCCGTGCACCGTGGAAGAAGTCGAAGACCATCTTCGGGCCGCGGCCTTTGCGGGGCGTGTGCGTTTAACCCCCGACCAGATACCGGACTGCGCCACAGCCTACTGGGGAAGCCGGGATGCCGTCAACTGGACCCGCAACGGCATCCCCGTGACCAAATGGCAATCCGACGCCATCAGCTTCGCCACCTCCTACGCCGTCAATCATCCGGTACAGCCGGGAACAGACAAAGACCCTTACAGCAACCTTGAAGAACTTTAACAATCAACAATTTCAAAAAATATGATCGACTCTCAAACACTCATTGACGCTGAAAAACTGGTGCTCTCTCAGGCAATGGACGGCTCCCAGGCCTTTGCTGACCTCCGGGACAAGGGCATCAGCCGCCAGACATTCAGCCTCCCGGCGCACCAGCAAATCTGGACCGCCCTGGAAACCGTCGCCGGCACGGGAGGAACCGTGGACGCCCTCACCGTCATCGCCCGCCTTGAAGCCCAGGGCCAGCTTGACGCCGTGGGAGGACACGCCGGAGTCGTGGAAACGGCCACCTACGGAGCCCTTGCCCGGTACAAAACCGCCGCCGCCCTGGAAATGGTCACGGAAGCCGCCAAAAAGCATGCGTTGCTCGCGTTTGCCTCCCGGATGGCGGAAGCTGCCGGCGATCAGCTCAAAAGCGCGGAAGAAGCCCTTGATGAAGCCGAGCGCGGCATGTCCGCCCTGCGGGACCGGTGCGGCGTCCGCCAGACCGAAACCATCCGCGGAGCCGTGGGAACCATCATTGAAAACCTGCAATGGCGCATGAACAACCCCGGAGCCATCAAAGGAATCTCCTCCGGATACCGCCGCCTGGACCTGACCCTGGACGGCCTGCAGCCCGGCGCCATGATCGTGCTTGCCGCCCGGCCCGGAGTCGGGAAAACCGCCGCCCTGGTCAACATCCTCACCAACATCTGCCTCGGGGGAACCCCCGTGGGCATGTTCAGCCTGGAAATGCCGAAATCCCAGCTCCTGGAACGCATCCTCTACGGCATGGCCGGCATCAACTCCGACGACATCCGCCGCGGCAGGCCGATGACGGTCGGACAGCAGCAGCATTTCACGGCCGCCGTCAGAAAAATCACGGCCGCCCCGCTGCACATCGACGACGAAAGCTCCCTTACCATCGACAGCATCAGAGCCCGGGGCCGCCGGATGGTCCGGGAACACGGCGTCAAATGCATCGGCGTGGACTACCTGCAGCTGGTGCGCTCCACGACCCAGCAGGCCCGGGGAAGCCGTGAACGAGAAGTCTCGGAAATCTCCGCCGGCCTCAAATCCCTGGCCAAGGAACTCAATATTCCTGTCCTGGTGCTGGCCCAGCTCAACCGCGACGTGGAAAAAAGAGCCGGGAACGCCCAGGGCAAACCGGTCGTTTCCGACCTGCGCGACTCCGGCTCCATTGAGCAGGACGCCGACCAGATCATCATGATCCACCGCCCCTACATGTACAAGCCCGACAAGCACGACCCCACGGAAGCGCAGTGGATCATCGGCAAAAACCGCTTCGGCCGGCTGGGGCGTATTCAATTCCGCTGGACCGCGGAACTCACAAAATACGAGGAAGAACAGAATTATCCCGTCACCAACAAATGAGACCCCCCAAACCATCCCTGCGAAAAAACAAGCCGACGCGGCGAGGAAAGCCCGGATCCTACAAACTGCGCTTAACGCTTCTGGTGGATCCCAGAAAGAAAGGCAAACTTGTCGAGCTGGGACTTGGTACTAACGACAGACAGGAAGCCGAAGAACGCGCCAACAGCATTATCAATGCTCTGGAATCCGCCGGACTCTACCGTCTTCCCGCCGTCCGCATTCTGGAACATCATGTAGCCCAATTTGGCAAGATTGAACCTCCCCCCTTTGAACATCCAGAATTGCCTCTATGGTAACACCCCTGGAAAAATTCCTGGCAAAACATCCCACACCCTCCGGCATGGATTCAAAGGAATGGGCTGCTCTGAACGCTGCCATGAAGGAAAACAAGTTTTTCTCTTCCAAGGTGGAGAATATCAGATTGCTGGAACGGCTGCACAGGTTGATTAAGAATTATCTGACAGGAGAAAAGGAGACTTTACCCAATGGGGAAACGGTTATCAAGGTAGGAAGCGCCGCGGACTTTTCCAACCAGGCACTTCAATGGCTCCAAACCGAGGGGCTTGTTCCACCGGACGCCGAAGGCCCGAAGTATCACAACGATATTAAAAACATCGGTGCTCTGGCCCGTCTGAAGCTCATTTTCAAGACCAACGTCCGGCAAAGCATTGGGGCTGCTCAATGGGAGGCATCCATGAAACCAGCCAATCTCAAAGCATGGCCTGCTTTCCGGTTCATCCGCTTTCCGGGAGCCAAGACAAAGCGGCTTGTTCATGTCGTCAACGAAGATGCTGTCCGGCTTAAAACCGACTTTACTTTTTGGGCAGACGAAATGAACGCCGCCAGCCTCGGGGGCTTTGAGGTCCCCTGGCCGCCGTTCGGCTTCAACTCCTACATGGATCAGGAGCCTGTTTCCCGGGAAGAATGCGAACGGCTGGGACTACTCAAACCCGGGGAGCCGTTGAAGCGTCCAAGGGGTGCGGAGCGCTTCGGGATTGACCTGATTGAACGGTACGGGTACGGCAAGAAGGCCAGTACGGCGAAGTTGCCGGAGGAACTGAAGGCCAAATTGAAAAAGGTCTATGAAGACCGCTGGGGAGTCAAACAGGACAAATCTGATGAGGTTGTCTTTCCCTCACAGGAAGTGGCGAAAAAGGCCAGGGAAACGGCGGAGAAAGTCATCAAGGTTCCCTCTGCTCCCATTCCTGCGCCAGTCTCAGCCGTCACGCACACGGTCAGCCTGGGAGATGTCCCCAAGGTGAAGATGCCTGCCCCGTTGACGGATAAGGAAGCTGATGACCTTTTGCGAAGCGTTACCGGGGAAGTGTGGGCAAAGGCATCCAGACTGGAAAAGAACGCTTTGTTTTCCTACACCGGAAATGGATATGCCCGCATCAACAACGATTTGAGGAAGGGGAAGTCCAACGCCAAGGCGAAACAGATCGCCAAAGTCATTGACAGATGCAAAGTGCCTCAAGACATGGTTGTTTTCCGTGGCTGTGGGGTTTACAAGGAATTGAAAGACGCTTTGAACTGGAAAGGAGAAGAAATAACAGACGAGCTGGTTGATATGCTCAATCTCTCCGTAGTGGGAAACCCTCTCAAAGACGAAGGTTTCATGTCTGCTGCCGTAGCGGAGGGGAAAGGATTCATGAACCGTCCCGTGTTGTTCAGAATTCTCCTGAAGAAGAAAACCCGTGCCATTTATGCAGAGCCCTTTTCCAGATTCGGGGCAGGGGCCGGTAAGGACTGGGACGGCCTTAGCCCGCAAACCTATTTTAGCAGTGAAGATGAAATCATCATCCAGAAGGGAGGAACCCTCAAATTTCTCCAATTCCATAATCAGAACGGGAAATTGATCATTGACTGTGAATTGATACAATAATGATATGAAAGAAGAAACATCACCAGCGCACAAGAGAATTTGGGAGTCTGATTTCAAAGGATGCAAAACATCCCACCCTCTCCTGATGAAATGCCTTTTGTGCTCCAAGAAGAAGCTCAACCCGGGTAGTATGGAATGTAGCGCTTATGAGCGTAAACCTGATAGTATCCTCTACGATAACGCGGACTGCCCCAGCTTTGAACGCTGTATTGACGCGGAAGGGCTGCGCTGGATTGAAGGATATGTGAAACTCTCCGGAAAGGCGTACGTTCCCCGCCAGGACGATATACCCCCGGCAGGGTGGGAAAAAATCAACAAGGAGTATGCGAAATGAAGAAAGAGAGGACCGGGAAGAAGGGAAATGTTTCCAGGTATAGCGCTGCCCTCTCTGAACGCATTTGCGGTCATATACGTTGCGGGGATAGTCTGAGGAAGGCTGCCGAAAAGGAAGGCATTCCCCATCCCACGGTGATGAATTGGGCCAGAGAGAACGCGGATTTTGCAAACCAATACGCGCGCGCGTGCGAGGAACGGCTTGCCGCCCTAGAAGACAAGTTGCTTGACCTTGTGGAGAAAGGGCATGAAGTGGCCCCACGTGCCGAAATAGGGGGAACCATGCTGCAGGCGGTCAAGTTGGAAATAGACACGCTCAAATGGATGCTTGCCAAGCTGATGCCGAAGAAGTACGGAGACCGTGCGGCGCTGGCTCTGGAAGGTGGAGAAAAAAACGTAGAGGTGACCCATAAACTTCCAGCAGAAGCAATCGTTCCGTTAGTGGCAGCCTTGAGAGAAATATGGTCCGAAGAGGAAGAAAGCTAGGGCCTCCTGTCAGGCCGGAAGATTCCCCCGTCATCTTTGCCGCCGTGGTGCTGGGGGAAACGGGGCTGTACAAATGGCAGATGAAGGCTCTTGAACGTGCCGCCCGCGGCAAGCGCGTTGCCCTGCGTGCAGCCAACGGATCCGGCAAAACGGATAAAGTGATCGGCATCCTTGCTCTGTGGTTCCTGTGGCGTTTCCCCCGTGGGCGCATGCCTATTACGTCCGGCTCATGGCGCCAGGTAAAAAACCAGCTCTGGCCTGCCCTGGAACGGCACCGGAACAACCCATCCCTTGCGGGCTGGAAATGGCTCAAGAATTGCCGCGTGGAAACGCCGGAAGGGGGATTCATCGAAGGCTTTTCCACCAACCACGCCGGGAAGGCGGAAGGCTGGCACGGGCGTGTGACGGACGAATTCAAGGATGAGCGGAAGGAACAGGAGGAGGAAGACCCCCGCAGCGAGAAGAAAGCCCGTCTGTTTGACGTTGACGAGTTTACCGGGGATGATCCTTCTTCCCCCGTGTTTTTCGTGGTGGACGAGGCAAAGACGGTTCCTGATGAAATCTTTGACGCCATTGAACGATGTACGCTTCAATTCTGCATCTACCTTTCATCCCCAGGCAAGCCGGAAGGGCAATTTTATCGCTGTTTCCACGAGGAAAAAGAACTCTTCTGTCCGATGGTGGTAACGGCCTTTGATTGCCCCCATATCTCCCAGGAGCGCATTGACCGCATTCTGGCCCGTGTGGGGGGTAATGAGGATGATTCCTATTACCGTTCCGTCGTGCTGGCGGAATTCACGCTGGAAGGAGATTTGTACATCATTGACCCTGGAAAACTGGAATGGGGTCAGCGGCAGCCCTACGAGCCGCGCAGGGGGCGCCCCGTGGCCTTCCTGGACATTGCCGCGGGCGGGGATGAAACAGTCCTTGCCATCTGCGACGGAAACGAAGCTTGGATTGAATACGCGGAACGACAGCGGGACACGGTGCAGAGTGTCCGCAAGTGCATTGCCACCCTCAAGGGGCTGGGCATTGCGGATTGTGATTTGTGGGTGGACGCTCCGGGCATGGGCCTGGCTGTCATCAGCGATTTTAATGAATCAGGTTGGTATCCGAATGAGTTCTTTGGGAACAACCCTCCGGAAGACCGCGACCGCTACATCAATCTCTCGGCGGAATGCTGGAATGACGCCGGACTGGAACTCATGACCGGGCGAGTGCATATCAGGTCCAGGCGGTCGGACAAGACGCTTTTCGTGCAGTTGACTACCCGGAAGAAGGAATATGCGGACGATTCCAGGCTCAGGAACGAGAAGAAGGAGAAAATGAAGGCTCGCAACCTGTCTTCTCCTGATCGCGCGGACGCCTTGCTGGGGGCTATATGGGCTTCCTTTCGTGGAGTTTCCGGAGTTTGGACAGGAGAGGGCAACAGGCCCATTGTGGGCAAGAGTCAGCACGCCGTCAAACATACGGGGAAATTTTATCCCATTTAGGACTGTTCGTAGCCCATTTTGACATTGTTGTACCCTCCCTCGCGTTGGGGCGATAATGCGTGCATGAGGCAAGCCGCCAACTACAACGTACACGCCACGGAATCCCTGCCGCAGTCTCTTGCGCTGCATTTTATTTCTCCATCCGGTGAGGATATGGACATCAGCGGCATGACGCTCCGCGGCGCGGTGGTACAGGATGGAGTGATCATGCTGGACTGTGCCGTTACGGGGGCAAGTACGGCATTGGTGACATGGCCGAGGCTGGCCGCCGGATGCGGCGCTTATGATATTTTTCTGACCGACGCATCGGGAAAAGAATACCCCTTGTTGAAGGGAGCCGTGCATGTAGTGTCTCGCGTTACGCCTCCAGATGGAACGGAAGATGCCGCGGCCGTAGCTGGTGCACTTGATGTCTCCATCCCCGAAACGGAAGACGGCTCCGTAACCATTGTGGAAAACCCGTCCATTGTGGTCGAGGAACTTGTACGACAGGCCGAAGCGGCTCGGGATGAAGCAAAGCGGCTTGTGGAAACTCTGGGTGAACAGGTGGAAAGCGGGGAATTGGTCAATGAGGCTGTAGCAAATAAATTGCCGGGTGCGCTCAAGGATGCGGGAGTGGAATTGGCTGCGGCAACCGGGCAATCCACCTTGTCCAGCGGGGACGCCGCCGACACCTGGACCATCGTCGGAGGCTACGCGATGACCTGGGGAGACGAGATTCTGGCCGGGCATCTGCCCGACAGCTGCCGTCTGAAAAGCATTTCAACCGTGTATTTTTTCACCGACCCGGCCCTGAATCAATATTGCCTGCGTGTCTGGCGGCTGACGGACGGCGCTTACAGCCTGATCGGCACCTCCGCCTATGTGTCCAACCTGTCCAGCGGCCAGACGGCCACGTGGGTATTTACGCCGGGCGTTACGTTGCAACGCGGGGACAAGATCATTATCCAGGTATGCGAAGGGACCGAGATGACGCCCTATGCCTTGGGTATGCACGCCGTGCTTACTCCGTCCGTCCCCGGACGCGGTTTGATCACAGAAGTGGTAAACCCTCCCACCGTGAACGGCACGATGGCCCCGCTGATGACCGTGGTGGTGGACTATGACGACGGCATCACCCTGGGAGGGATGGAACTGGCTACCGCGCGGCAACTGGATAGCCTGGGGAGGGATGTGCGGCAATCTTCCGCGACTGCCGAGGCTGCGGCGCGGACGGCTGGCCAGAACGCCGCCACGGCATCCACGGCTGCCGATAACGCCGCAACATCCGCCACCAGCGCGGCCAACTCCGCCACAGAAGCCCAGCAGGCCCTTGCCGCCATCCCGCAGGTAGATACTGCTGGTAACATGACGCTCGCTGGCGGTCTGACTGCGAACGGCACCGTCAATGCCAACGGCGGCGTCAACATCCCGCTGGCCGTGGGGGCGGTAACGGACACGGCGGCGGTTAATCGCTTTTATACGTCAGGATTGGCAGGAGCTGTATCAGCGTTGGTTCAGCCTATATACCTTAATTCCAGTTCGATCACAGTCGCGGGTTCCATTTCTAAATCTTCCAACGGTACTCTTGCCGGGTTGACGCAGCGTTTTTCGGTGGGCGCGGCTTCTGCCGGGTCCAATGCGTACGGGTCAGCGGTTATTCCCCTGATAGGGCCTAACGGTCAATTTAATTACAGTTCCGTGTGCGGATTTTCCCTTGCGGTCAACGCGACAGCCTTCGCTAAATTTACTTTTGGCATAGGCCGCGGCTCAAAAACCAACAGAACCGGGTTGACGATGGATTCTTATTCTATGATTCCGGGGAACGAGCTGGCCGTCAACCATGGGGAAATCATCGATGTTACCATCAATACTCCTTACGATACTGTCCGCAAGGGGTATGAAATCAGAGTAAGGGAAATCTTTTATGTATCGTCCGTTGGACACTGGCAGGTGAAGACGACAACCGTATTTCTTCCGGTAGGCCATAATGAGCTGATGCCAAACGGGCTGAACAGGCTTATTTACATGCAGAGCGGGCTGCCGAGTACAGCAGTGCGGGAGGAAAAGGCGGCTCTTTATATGGAGCTGGGAGGCGGCAGTACCAATACCCTGTTCAAGATAGCTTCTCTCCGCGGCTTCATCGCTTTCGAGGCAGGAACAGGCGTAAGCACCCTGATTATCGACGCGCGCAATGAGAAAACATATGCCCTTTCAGCCGACGCGGGCACAGGCACCAGGCACCTTTATTCCAATGGATTGACCAATCCAACCTATCACGCATTGGAAGCAATGGCCGTCAATGCCATTGAGGAAGAAGAAACCGCGGATTTTGAAGATATTAACATACCTCTCTAATCATGAATAATGCAGAGATACAGATACAGTTTCCTCGGCCTGGCGAATGGCAGGAATTCACCCTGACGCCCATTTACCAGGACGCGGGCGGTTATCGACCTCCGGCCCGCTATACAGCGGACGATATTCCAGCGGAGCAGGCCCCGGCGATGCAGGCCGTCGTTGCCGCGCTGGTGGGGCTGGGGGAGGACTGGCAGGCGGTTCAGGTATGGGCGCGGCTGAAAGAGTTTTACGCTCCGGAAGAGGATGCCCCCCTGCGGACGGAGGAAGCCGTGGAGTTGACCGTTGAGGCCGTCCATGCGGAGACCAAAGGCCGCAGGGTTTTTACAGTCTCGGACTACCCGGCTTTTATCATCACGGACCCCGCCGCCGTGGATTTTTTCAAGCATTTCACTACTAAATAATATGAGCACGAATAAAGAAAAAGTGAGTTGGCTGACTGGTCTCCTGACCGGTTGGGGTATCAAAGAGAGTTGGGCAAAAGTCATCGCCGGAGCTGTGATTGGGGCCCTGGTTGCCGCGGGGATTCTGACACAACCCGGCTGCGGTCATTCCGTGGACGTGACGCCGAGCCGCGCCGAGGTATGCAAAGACGGCTCCTGCCTCGTCATTGAGCAGGGGCATATTTCCTATTCCCAGGCCCAGCCTGTTACGGACGTTCCTCCCGTTGTTCAGATCGTACCTTCCAAGAAATAAGACCATGTGCAAACCCCTCAAGGAATATCTGGGAGTGATCCGCGATTATACGCGTGAGATCGTCACTTTCGGCGGTTTTGTGATAGCCGTGTTCATCTACCTGGATTTCCGCGAGGTGGTGAAAGAACAGGCTACCAATGCGGCCCATACGGCGGAGATCCTGCGGACGATGGATACCCGTCTCCAGCATTTGGAGAATTACCACCAGCAACAGCTTAAACAGCGAGATTAATTCCAACTGTAAAGTTTTTCTTACAAGTTCACTTTAGTTAATAATCAATAGTTTACAATATGAATCCTACAGAAAGAAAGATGGCCGCGGCTATCCTCCGGTTTGAAGACAGCCGCGTCACCGGGCCGGATTCCCTGCGCGTTTCCCGCCTTCCCGCCGCCGACAAGGGAGGCAAGTGGGAGATTTGCGGCATTTGC
>UMCT01019512.1_pt1 | contig 12468 bp, 5 predicted proteins | sample 1964291 | NCBI WGS metagenome assembly UMCT01 (sample SAMEA4835974, study PRJEB28245) | human gut metagenome | biome: gut microbiome; material: fecal sample | place: Denmark | collected 2008 | reverse complement strand
GGCCCCTTTCCTTCTCTAAGCGTCTCTCCTGTCCATAGTCCGTCCTGCTCTCTCTCATCAGGGACGCGGGAGGGGCGCTTAGAGAAGGAAACACATCCATCCCCTTTCATTAAAATAGGAACTTATCCAATATGGACGCAAAGAAAAACAAGCAGTTATGCACTAAAGAAGAATTCAACTCGAAAATAAAGGAACTATACGCGAACTCCGCAGAGAAGCCTGTCGCAGAACTGCGACGGGCTGTGGCTGAGTTTTATTCGAAATTTACAGCGGATGAAGATACGCTCTTTGAGCGATACAGAGAGCTCAAATATCAGCTCGAGCAATCTTGCCCTATCGGGCTCAGTATGTATGTGAGTGTGTTTACCTCAGTATTTGTCGCTTCTGCGGTGAAGTATATCGAAGAGTCGGTGCTGCTCAAAGGGCTTTTATTGATGGTTGCCGGAGGATTATTAACGTATGCTTTGGGCAGCTTCGTCATACAGCGGGCAAGAAATATCTATATGAGGAAAAAGATTCTACTTGTCTATCCTCTGGAAATCGAATTGTTGGAGCAGCAGTTGCTACAGGATACGAATGCGGAGGCACCTGTCATTACCACCGCAGCTTCCTCCCCCGATGATTCCAAAACACAGCAAAAGTGATCTATCAACAGAGATTATAACTTTTTCTCCTCTCCAGAAGGCGCGGGACGACCTTCGTCCCGTCCTTCTCTGAGCGCCCCTCTATTTCGGAGGGGCGCTCAGAGAAGGATCGATTTACCCTAATGGAAATCAGATTTGGGAAAGAGAGATTCACGGGAAACCGATCTCGCATGACCTCGCGCCTACTGCTTTTTACGAGCAGCAGGTAATACATCTAAAAGGAGTCTTAACATGGACAAAAAGCAACTCATGGCAGGAACGCTTGCGGCCCTGACGGTCGTAGGCTCGACTCCTGCGGCATTTGCGGCGCAGACGGACACTCAGGTGCCTTACGCCGTAATGTCAGCACAGGCGCTGGAGGACGCGGGGATTTCCCTGCTCTCTCAGGAAGAAGAGAATGGACTCACACCGCTGGCCAGTACGCTGCAGGATCAGATCAATGCGGCGGAAGCTGGTGTTGAAACGCGCATCACCCTGCAGGGTGATGTCAGCGAGGATCTGACGATCCCCGCTGGCAAGAATATTGTCCTCGAACTCGCAGCGGGCAGCAAACTGACCAATGTGTCCGGTCATACCATCACCAATAACGGTACGCTGACCATCAATGGCACCGGCACGGTGGATAACATCAGCCACGGCAAGGCTGCTGTCTTCAACGATGTGGGTGGTACTGTGGTTTTGAATGGCGGCACCTATACCCGCAGCAAGGAGAACGGCAGCAATAAGGTGGACTCTGGCGGCAACTCCTACTATAACATTCAGAATCTTGGAAAAATGACCATCAATGCCGGTGTTACCGTCATGCAGACAGGCAACTTCTCCAGCATGATCGCCAGCGGTTTCTACGATGGTACAGATGAAACGACCAACCCGAAGCTGGTCATCAATGGCGGCCATTTCGACGGCGGCATGAATACCATCAAAAACGATGACCGCGGCATTCTGGAGATCCACGGCGGCACTTTTACAAATGTTAGGCAGGCCACGCTGATGAACTGGAATGAGGCCACCATCACAGGCGGTTCCTTCAAGGCCAACGGCGCAGAAGCAGTCATCTATAACGGCTATCTCGATGACGGTATGGACTGCGGCAAGCTGACGATCAGCGGCGGTGCGTTTACGGCTACCGGCAGCAGCCCGGTCATTCAGCAGAATGGTAACCAGGGAATCGGCACGGTACAGATCAACGACGGCACCTTTACCACCGGCAGCGGTAAGATCATCGGCGTTGGGACCGGTACAAAGACCGATGTTACCATCGTCAAGGGTGAGTTTGTAACCACCAATACGGAAAATCTGAACGCCCTAAAATCTTATGTCGATCCCTCCAGCACCTATGACCCCGCTACCGGTAAGGCGGAATCCCGTACACAGGAAAATGCTGCTGCCAGCGTCAATGGCAAGTATTATGCTACTCTGGCAGACGCTGTCGCTGCCGCTGAAGCTGGTGATACCGTCACGCTGCTGGCTGACACGACCGAAAGACTTTCTATTTCGCAGGGCAAAGCCTTCACGCTTGACCTCGGCGGTAATACTCTGACCCATGCCGGCGGATATGTACTTGATATTGACGGCGATCTGACCATTAAAAACGGTACGGTCAAGATGACTGGCGCTAAGGACACCGCGGCAATTTGGCTCAATAAAACCGCAAAATTGACTGTGGAAAGCGATGCCATCGTCTCCGTCTCCAATGATGCAGAGGAGAATTGCTATTGTATCGCTTTTTATAAAGACTGCACTGCCGCTGAATTGACCGTTAAGGGCACTCTTGAGGGCGGCAGCGGTATCACCGTAAACGGCTTAATTACGGATACGGCCGTCCAGAATAAGTTACTCGTCGATGGTGCGACTATTAACGCTGTCAATCATGGTATTTACCAGGCGGGCAATGCCACAACGTCGGTCAATAACAGCACGATCACCGGCTCGACCGGTATTGAAGTACGTGCTGGCAACATTGAAACGAACAACAGTTCCATCACCGGCAATGGTGAATTCTCCTGTGTGAATAATCCCAACGGAACTACAACTACCGGTGTCGGCATTGCAATCGCTCAGCATACCACCACGCTGCCCATTGATGTAAAGATCAGCGGCGGCACAATTTCCGGTACCTATTCTGTCTATGAGGCGAATCCTCAGAAGAACAGCACTGATGCCATTTCCAAGGTCGAAATCTCTATCAGCGGTGGCAGCTTCGAAGGAAATGTCTACAGTGAGGATATCACGGACTTCATTACTGGCGGCAACTTCTCCTCTTCCCTGAAAGGTACTGACTATCTGGCTGACAGCCTGAAGGCCGAACTCAATACCGGCAAGGGCGATGTGCCCTACAGCTATTATCCCACGGTCAACGAGGCCAAGGAAGCTGCCAAGAAGGCTGGCGGCGGCACCGTCACCGACCTGACGACTCCGACCGCAAAGACTTATACCGTGACGCTGAAGTTCGCCAATGACGGCGAGACCACGGATCAGGTGCTTACTGTTGCCGAGAACGGCTTCGTGATCCTGCCCACGCCTACCCGCAGCGGCAGATACGCGTTCCGTTACTGGACGGACGGCACGAACGCCTACAATGCAGGCGATGCGTACACCGTCACCGGCAATGCGACCCTCACTGCTGTTTGGCGCTATACCGGCTCCAGCAGCTCCGGCACCACCAGCAGCTATCCCGTGAGCGTGCCTCGCTTCGATAACGGCAGCGTTTCCGTGACGCCCGGTTCCGCCTCCAAGGGCACGACCGTGACGCTCACCGTCAAGCCTGACGAGGGCTACGAGCTGGACAAGATCACCGTCACCGACAAGGACGGCAACCGCCTGTCCCTCTCCGATCAGGGCAACGGCAAGTACACCTTCACCATGCCAGACGGCAAGGTCAGCGTGGACGCGTCGTTCTCCAAGATCGCGGCGACCATCAACTTCCGCGATGTGACGCAGAGCGATTATTACTATGATGCCGTCCAGTGGGCGGTCGAAAAGGGCATCACCGAGGGTACCAGCGCCACGACCTTCAGCCCCGACGCTTCCTGCACCCGCGCGCAGATGGTGACATTCCTGTGGCGCGCCGCGGGCAGCCCCGCCCCCAAGTCCACGGTGAATCCGTTCACCGACGTGTCCGCGAGCGACTACTACTATAACGCAGTCCTCTGGGCCGTTGAAAACGGCATCACCACCGGCATCAGCGCGGATCGCTTCGCACCGGGTGCTACGGTGAGCCGCGCTCAGACCGTGACGTTCCTGTATCGCGCAAATGGCTCTCCCGCTGCAAGCGGTGCGAGCTTCAGCGACGTGGCGGCAGACGAGTATTACGCCAACGCCGTCGCATGGGCGGTGCGCAGTGGCATCACGACCGGTACCGGCAACGGCAAGTTCACTCCCAATGCACCCTGCACCCGCGGCCAGATCGTCACCTTCTTGTACCGCAGCAGCAAGTAAGCGGCGGGGAGTGTTCATAGCATCCGTAATTCAAATTGAATCAGGTTGCGTTAGGTGAACTTTTTACTTCAATCGTTTGGTTGACTTTTTCTAACTCTTTTCCAGCATTTTTGAGGAAAGGGACGGTAATGTCCCCTTCTTCTCCAGATATCCGACTTTGTGGGGTACCTGGAGAAGAAGTAAGACCATGAGCAAAGGAAAAAATTTTATGAAAATGAGGACCATTCTTGTTTTGGCACTTCTCCTGCTGAGCGCGGCGTTTCTTGTATGCCGACTCCTGAAGAAAAAAGAGCCGCGTATCTATCTTATCTACCAGGTGGGGCTCGTCATCATTGCATTTGCGGCGCTGCTGACAGACGATGTGCTGCTGACCTGCTGCATCGCAGCCATCTGCGTTCTCGTTGACAGAGAGCGGCGAAAGCTCCGGAGGGAAAGCGACGAAGAAGATCAAGAATGTGTGGAGTGAGAGAAGCAGGCTCTCCTTTAAAAACATTTACCAAACGGATCTATGGTGTCCCATACCTTTGGGATCCTGCAAATATAGAATGAAACAAAACGGAGGATCGAGAAAATGGACTTGAAAAAGCCTATTTCCGGTGCGCTGTCTGCACTGGTATTGACAAGTGCAGTAACGCCGCTGAGCCTCGCTTTGGAATATGAGCAGAGCACGAAACCACCGGTCGCTGTTCACGGCAGCGCACTGGAAACCACTCAGCCGAAGCTGGCGGTGCTATATAACAGTCAGAATATCCTGACCCTCACGGAGTATGACGCAAAGCTGGCGCTATTCAGCGGAACCGCGGCGGAAAAAGCGGCAAACCCGGCCTATGAAACCCTGCTGCTCCAGCGCAGGCTGGTGGAGAAGGCAGGCTATGACGCACTGACCGCGAAAATGGAGCAGGATGCGGACTTTGCTGCGTGCATGGAGTGGCTGTTCAGCGATGCCCAGATGCTCCGGTACTATGTCTACGGCGGTGAGCCGGAGGCAAACGGACGCTATGACACCAATAAAACACCCACAGCGCAGAACTATCTGGACAGCTTCGCGGTGCTGAGCAAGCTCTATGCAAAGCATAAGGCGGATGTCACCACGGACAGTGAAAATAAGGCGCTCTATCAGAGGATGATGGCAGCCCTTGCCTTGACCCACAGCGTACCCGTCTATGACTGGTGGGTGAACTCCGGCATGGTGGGCTTCAACTGGCGCCGCCAGTCCGAGCCGGTGGAGCGGTATGAGATCTATAAGAACTGGTATCTGCACAAGATGCTGGCAGTGGAGTTCCCCAAGCTGAATGTAGAGGAAATGCGCCTTGTGATGGGCGCACCCACAGACAACGACCAGCTCCAATGGGCGCATTACTACATCCGCGCCAAGGTCTGGAAGGAATCCGCGGATACCTATACCAACTCTCCCAGGCAGGTGAAGTCGCAGGATGTTCCGGCTTATGGACTCATGTTCCCGTACAAGGTCACGAGCTTCCTACCCACCAATAATATCGGCAGCCCATACTTTACCGAGGCGAACCAGCAAAAGTGGGATGATAAATACACCTTCTCCCTCCATAACGAGGTCTTCAATTTTGACCTGCCCTACGGCCCCAGCAAGGCGGGGGATGAATGGGCAACGGCAGACGGACAGTATTATCCGCCCATGTGGGTCTGGCTGGAGGTGGGCGGCGTGTGCGTCAATATTTCCTGCACCAGCACCGTGGCCTTCAACGCCTTCGGCATCCCATGCACCACGCTGACCCAGCCGGCGCATCTGACCTATTATCGGTATACGGAGGATTCGGCGGATAACAGCAAGGTGGTGTGGTGGCACGGCTACGATGTCTACCACATCCAGCAGAGCTCCAGCAAGGATGACGGCCATACCCACATTCCCAGCGGCTGGGGCGATCTTCCCTACACCAGCTATGATAACGGCGCGTACATCTTCCTCGGCATGGACGCTGTGCGCGGCAAGCATGGCACGGATTACGCCAAGGCGGAAAATCTTGCCTATATGGCGGAGATCGCGTTGGCGGATAAAAGAACCGAGGATGCCATCGCGCTGTATCAGCAGGCGCTGGAGGCGCAGAGCTTCAACCTCTCCGCCTTTGACGGGCTTGCAAGAGCCTATGAGCAGGCAGGAAAAACAGACGAGGATTACTATGCGCTGGCAGAGAAAGCGGCTGCGGCGCTGAAATGGTATCCGCTGCCCATGCACGACTATCTTGTCAACTGCCTGCAGAAGAAATGCACTTCCGTTTCCACCAAGACGGATATCGTGGCGCTGGCGGGTAAAACACTGGATGACGCCATTGCGAATTACCAGACCAGCGGGCTGGATCAGCCGGATCAGGTGAAGAATGTTGCGGCCTATCTGAAAGGCCGCATCCTCAAGGCAGCCAGCTTCTCCTTTGACAGTGGCGCGCTGACGCTGAACTCCAGCTATAAGGACAGCGAGACGGCTCTTCAGTACTCGCTGGACGGCGGTGCAAACTGGGCAACATGGACGCGCCTGCCGGGGGATGTTTCCCGCCAGCTTACGGCGCAGGAGCTTGCCGCCATCACCGAGGAGCATGACATCCAGTTCCGTTTTCTGGGCGCAAAAAACATTCATACCATCGACATCACAACAGGCACCGCGCCGGTCAGCAATGCAAAGACCAACACCCCGGACGATAACGAGGATGTATTCCTGAATATCCAGTCCGGCTTGGAATATTCCACGGACAGCGGCGTTACATGGTCGGCACTGACTGCCAAGAGCACCTTCCCCGGCGATACGACGGTGTGGCTGCGGAAAAAGGCAACCGGCACTACATTGGCAAGCCCCCATATTGAGGTGAAGTTCACCGCCAACGAGGGCACGCCGGAGCGCAGCTACCTCAAGCTGAAGGGCAGCTCCACGATCGTCAGCCATCCGGATGCCAATCCCGCGGACAAAGCCTTTGACGGCAATATCAATACATATTGGGAAAATAACTATGCGCGGGGCTATGAGCAGGACAGCAGCGGCAAGTGGGTGACGAAGCACACCTATGAGTTCGTCTTGCAGTTTGATCAGCCGCATTATCTGTCCGCCATGACCTATCTGCCCTACGATATGGAGGGCGCGATCCGCGGCATCGAGATCTATACCAGCACGGACGGAGAAAACTGGCAGCTTGCCGCCGCCACAAAGGATTGGGACGCCAACACGCAGGAGAAAAGTCTGGAATTTGAGCGCCCCGCCCTTGCAGGCTATGTAAAGCTCAAGACCACCAAGGTCGGAACAAAAGAATTCATGGGATTTATGGTTGGCTACGCGACGGCGAAGGAGTTCCGATTCTATGAGAATTACGCAGTCAGGAACAAGGAGATCGAAGGCTGGAGCGTAAACACCGACAGCACTAAAAAGCAGTATCAGGTGGGAGATAAGCTGGACCTGAACGGAATCGAGGCTGTGATCACTTATACAGATGGCAGCACCGCCCTCATCCCCGCCAGCGCGCTGGAGCGGAGCGTGGATGTGTTTACCTCTGCGGCAACGAAGGAGGTCACCCTGCACTATGCGGGGCTCACCGCAAGTTATCCGGTCACAGTGAAGGCCAATGACCGGACGGCCACCAGGATCGTTCAGGTGACTGCCGCACAGAAGAAGTATTATGCCGGTGACAATATGAACACATCGGATGTGCAGGTTTTGGTTACTGACGGCAAAGAAAATTGGTATCTGCTGCCCGGCGAGTTTACCGTTTCCGGCGTACTTGCGGAGGGAACGACGAACCTGACGGTGCAGTATAGCTCCCTGAATAAGACCTTTACTGTGACGGCGGAGAAGGCGGTCACCTCCCTGAAGCTGGAGCAGGGCGCGAATGTAAAAACGCAGTATTTCCTTGGCGACGCGCTGGATCTGACCGATCTGACCGTCAAGCAGGTGCGGGCAGACGGCAGCGAACAGCCGCTGACGGTGGACGAATATACGATCTCGGTGATAGACGGGGCTTCCGTCGGAGGCGTAGAGACGCTGAGCAAAACGGCGGGCAGCAAGACGCTGCGCTTCGCGCTAAAGGATAAGCCGACGGTTTACACCGAGCTGGACATCACTGTTTTGCAGTATATCACGGATGGCCCGTTCCGCTTTGAAGCGGTGGAGGGCACGACGCAGTGCATCCTCTCCTCCTATGACCCCACGCTGGGGAGCGGCAGTTCTCTGGCGGAGATCCCGGAGACGGTGACGGTGGGCGGCACGACCTATACCGTAACGGGCATTGCGTCCAATGCGTTTGCGGGAGCAGGCGGCAGCGTGGACAGCGTTTCCATCCCCAAATCGGTGACGAGCATCCGCAAGGACGCGTTTACTGCTTGTTCAGATTTGAAAAATGTGTACATGACAGGCTATTCCTCTCTGGATGACCTGACGGTGGAGGCCGGGGCGTTCCCCACGGTCTCCGGTGGGCTGGTCTATCTGGCATCCGAGATGGTCGGCAAGGTGGATACGCCCATTACGGGGTATACAGTGGCCGGACTGGAGGCGCAGGTGCAGGAGGTGCGCCTGACGCCGCCGGAGAAAACGAGCTACCTCATGGGCGAAGAACTGGATGATACCGGCTTGCAGGTCACGCTGCTCATGAAGGACGGCAGCCGCTTGGAGGCGCAGAATGTGACGCTCAGCGGATATGACCCGTCTGTGACCGGACAGCAGACTGTGACTGCCGCGGTAGGGGGAACAAACCTGACAGCCACCTTCCAAGTGGAGGTGCGTTTCCCGGCCATTACCATGCTCATCTCTCCCAAGGGCGCGGCCTACGGGGAGAGCGATACGATTCAACCGCTGACCGTGAAGGCGGCAGCAGGGGCGCATACCGTCCGATACCGCTGGTACAAGCTGGGCGAAAACGGTGAAAAGGCCGAGATCTCCGGCGCGGACGGCGCAAGCTATCTGCCCACGGAGGCGGGAAGCTACGCCGCAGCCGCCTATCTGGTGGACAGCAAGGGTCAAACGAGCAACGAGGTCCTGTCTGCCACCGCAAAGATCGAGGTGGACAGCTTTGCGGCCATTGTAAACGGTTCCGGCTACAGCAGTCTGGCAGAGGCGATTGAGAACGCGCCGGACGGAAGCACCGTACAGCTTTGCAAGGATGTGACCGTCACGCAGGCGATCGAGATCTCCGGCAAAAAGCTGACGCTGGACGGCGGCGGACACCGCATGGACCGTGGGAACGGCTACGGCAATGAGTTCATCGCCCTGCGTGGTAGCGCCGACCTGACGGTAAAGAATATCACACTGGACGGCGGCGCAAACTGGACCGGCGCTGTGGACGACATTCTGAAAAGAGGCACAACGAACAGCGGAATGAGGGCCGTCAGACCTTTGATCCTGACCCGAACGCAGGCACAGCTGACCCTTGGCAGCGGCGCAGTTTTGCAAAACAACGACAATCAGGCCAATGCGTATAGCGAAAAGGTGGATGATATCGTTCCTGCCGGCGGCGCGGTCCAGATCAGCAACGGAAACCTTGCCCTCAACGGCGGCGAGATCCGGGACTGCAATGCTGCCAAGTTTGGCGGTGCAGCGCATATCCGGGACGCTTCTACATTCACGGCAAAAGCCGGCGCAGTATCTGGGAACAATTCCGGCGGTTTTGCCGCGGTCTGCCTGGATCACTCGGCAAAGTCCATTATTGAAGGCGGCGAGTTCCGAAATAACAAGAGCGGAGACAACGGCGGTGTATTCTGGCTGAATATGGGAACGCTCTCCATCACCGGCGGCACGTTTGAGAACAACAGCACGGCGGGAAAGGGCGGCGTTGCCTACCAGGATAAGGCGAGCGCCAGCGTATCCCTGAAGGGCGGCGTGTTCCGGAATAACCGCGCCAAGGGCGACGGCGGTGTGCTCTACACGCCCAACGGCCTGTCCATCTCCGGCGGCAGCTATGAGGGCAACACCTCCGGCGGAAATGGCGGCGCTGTCTGGACCAATGGAACGCTTTCCATCTCCGGCGGCAGCTTCCGCAACAATACCGCGCAGACAGGCGCAGCGATCTATCAGGAGGGCGGCAAGGAGGTAACGATCACCGGCTTCGAGGAGATGCAGGAGCTCTACCTCAAGACCCTTGGGACGATCACGATTCAAAATGAATTGAAGGGCAAGCGCCTGCCGCTGCAAACAGAGAGCGAAGTGACGGACGGCATGACGGTCGCGACCCTGATGGTGGCGCGTCCGCAGGAATATGGTGCAGTGACCACCTTGAATGGCAACACTGTGTTGGCCGTACAGAACGGAACAGCGGGCTGGTTCTTGAAGGTGGATCAGACCGCGCAGGTATGCACGGTCACCTATCATACGGATGGCGGCAGTATTCAGGATCAGAGCAACTACGGATTCTATCGCGTGGGCGTTGGTCTGACGCTGCCCATTCCCACGAAGGAGGGTTTTCTGTTCCGAGGCTGGTATCCGGCGGCGGACTTCTCCGGTGAGGCGGTGACGGCGATCGGGACGGATGCTACTGGAGATAAGACCTATTATGCCAAGTGGGAAAAGGACGAGCCTCTGGTAGACGCCGCCAAGCCTGCTGAGATCACACTGGCGGACGCCTCCTATGAGGCAGGCAAAACCGCTGAGCCGTTAAACGGCAAAACGACGGTCACGGACAACGGAACGATCACGTATCAGTGGTATCGGACCAATGCCGTAGATGACTTCAATGGAACACTTCTTGATGGTGAGATCGGAGAGACTTTCACGCCGCCTACGGACGCAGTTGGAACGCAGTACTACTATGTGATCGCGACCAACACGAAGACGGATGCGACCGGCGAGAAGACCGCTGAGACCCGCAGCAATACGGTAGCCATTACGGTGACAGAAAAGGCTGTGACCTACACCGTCTCCTACGATTGGGGTACAGAGTTCCCGGACGGAGAGACCCTTCCGACAGATACCGTAGCATACCAGAGTGTGCAGGATGCCGAGGCAGCTGTGGATAAAACCTACACGGCTGGTTTCACATCCAACGCCCAGAAGGACGGAAAGGACGGCACATGGACCTTCTCCGGCTGGACGGCTTCTGTGGAAGGAACCGTTGTGAAGTTCACCGGCGAGTGGACCTTTACGGAAACGCTCAAGGTAAATGCCGCCAAGCCTGATCCGATTCGACTGACGGATGCCAGCTACACGGTTGGAGATAGTGCAACAGCACTGAACGGCGAAACGACGGTCACGGACAATGGCGAGATCACCTACCAGTGGTATGAGGCAACCTCCAAGGACGACCAGAATGGTATGCTGCTTGAGGGCAAAACAACTCCGACCTTTACGCCGGATACGGCAGCGGCAGGGACGCGGTTCTACTATGTTGTAGCCACCAATACCAACGAAAATGCGACTGGCGAAAAGACCGCTGAGACACGCAGCAATACGGTGCAGATCACAGTACAGGAGCCTGCTCCTGTAGAGATGTTCACCGTTCGCTACGAATGGGATGGCGAAGCTCCCTCGGACGCAAAGCTCCCGCAGGACGATCACACCTATGATACCGAGGAACAGGCACGAGCGGCGATGGATACTACCTATACTGCCAACTCGACCTCGACTGCCCGGAAGGACGGAAAGGACGGCACTTGGACGTTCTCTGGCTGGACGGCAACGGTCGAGAACACCGTCGTGAGGTTCACCGGCGAGTGGACCTTTACGGAAACGCCTGTGCGCCCTGGACAGCCCAGCTCCAGCGGAGCAAGCGACCGGGATCAGAATCATTCCGTCTCTGCGCCCAGCCACGTTAACGGCGGAGCCGTGTCCGTAACGCCGTCTGCGGCTGCAAAGGGTAGCACTGTGACCATCACGGCCAAGCCGGACAATGGTTACAAGCTGGATAAGCTCACCGTCACCGACCAGAGCGGTAATCGCCTGTCCCTGAACGATCAGGGTAACGGCAAGTACACCTTTACCATGCCCTCCGGCAAGGTGAATGTGGATGCGGCCTTCTCCAAGATCGCAACGACCATCAGCTTCCGGGATGTGAAGCAGAGCGATTATTACTACGATGCGGTCAAGTGGGCGGTCGAAAAGGGCATCACCGAGGGTACCAGCACAGAGACTTTCAGTCCCCATGCAAGCTGCACCCGTGCTCAGACGGTGACCTTCCTCTGGCGTGCCGCAGGCTCGCCTGAACCGACCGGCACCGTCAATCCGTTCTCCGATCTCTCCCCTAACGCCTATTACTACAAGGCGGTCCTGTGGGCCGTCGAGAACGGGATCACACAGGGAACGAGTACGGATACCTTCTCCCCGGATGCGACTGTGACCCGTGGGCAGACTGTCACCTTCCTGCACCGGGCGGCGGGCGCTCCGTCCCACGGAGGAAACGCAGCATTTCTTGATATAAACATCGCTTGACAAGGGCACACAGAGAAAAAC
>UMCT01002438.1_pt1 | contig 12564 bp, 10 predicted proteins | sample 1964291 | NCBI WGS metagenome assembly UMCT01 (sample SAMEA4835974, study PRJEB28245) | human gut metagenome | biome: gut microbiome; material: fecal sample | place: Denmark | collected 2008 | reverse complement strand
GATGGATCTCCCCGCCGTTCTCCAGAATTTCAATCTGGCGGGCAGCTTCATATTCAATGGCGCGAACCGTGGCGGAGAAGCTGTTCACATTCTTCATCTCCACACGGGTACCAAATTCCGTCGTGCCCTCCGGCCGCACCGATACATTGACATCACAGCGGATAGAACCCTCCTGCATCTTACAGTCGGAAATACCGAGATATTGCAAGGTCGCCTTGATGGTATCTAGGTAGGCCTTTGCCTCGGCGGAGGAGCGCATATCCGGCTCGGAAACGATCTCGATCAGCGGCACGCCGCAGCGGTTAAAGTCCACCAGGCTGCCCGCAAAGTCATCGGAATGAATAAGCTTACCCGCGTCCTCCTCAATGTGGATACGGGTCACACCGATGCGCTTGGTGTGTCCCTCTTCATCTACAATGGCATCAATATAACCGTTTTCACACAGCGGAATATCAAACTGGGAAATCTGATACGCTTTGGGCAGATCGGGATAAAAGTAGTTTTTGCGGTCCATCTTGCAAATATTATTGATACTGCAATGCAGCGCATAGCCCATGCGCACGGCATAGTCCACCACACTCTTATTTAAGGTGGGCAGAGTACCGGGCATGCCGGTGCAGATAGGACAGCAGTTGGAATTGACCATGGAGCCGAAGGAGTTTTTGCATCCGCAGTAGATCTTGGTCTTGGTATTCAGCTCCGCATGAACTTCCAGACCAACGACAATTTCGTATTTCATGTTGTTTCTCCCTCCTTACACCACAGTGGCTACCTTGCACAGGCCGCCGCGCAGGGTCTCAAATTCCTTGGCAATGCCCAGAAGCTTCTCCTCCGAGAAATGCGGCCCAATGAGCTGCATTCCCACCGGCATCTCATGGTCCATACCAATGGGCAGAGAAAGCGCCGGTAGGCCTGCAATATTCACGGTAATGGTGCAGATATCACTGGCGTACATCTTCAAGGGATCATGAACATTCTCGCCAATCTTAAAGGCCGCGGTCGGCGCAGTGGGCGTCACAATAACATCGCACTGCTTGAAGGCCTCATCATACTCGGCACGCACCTTCTGCTGGAACAGCTTGGCCTTTTTGTAGTAGGCATCGTAGTAACCAGAGGACAGCACAAAGGTACCCAACATAATGCGGCGCTTTACTTCATCGCCAAAGCCTTCGCTGCGGGTCTTTTCATACATATCGTTCAGGTCGGTGTAGTTTTCTGCGCGGAAGCCATACTTCACACCGTCAAAACGGGAAAGGTTGGAGGATGCTTCCGCCGAGGAAATGATGTAATAGGCGGAAAGGCCGTACTCGGTGCTGGGCAGGCTGATATTCACCACCTTGGCGCCACGGGCCTCCAGCGTGCGGATAACCTGCCAAATGGCAGCACCTACCGCTACATCCGCGTGCTTATAGAACTCCTTGGGAACGCCAATGCGCAGACCCGCCAGGTCATATCCCAGTCCCTCGGCGGTCTTGGGGTAATGGGTTGGCATGCTGGTAGCATCGTAGGGGTCCTGCCCGCTGATGGTATAGAACAGGTTCGCTACATCCTCCACGCTGCGTCCCATCGGGCCAATCTGATCCAAAGAGGAAGCAAACGCCACCAAGCCGTAGCGGCTTACCGCGCCATAGGTGGGCTTCAGGCCAATAATACCGCAATAGGCGGCAGGCTCACGAATAGAACCGCCGGTATCACTGCCCAGGGTCAGTACAGCTTCGCCAGCCGCCACCGCCGCCGCGGAACCGCCGGAGGAACCACCAGGCACCTTATCCAGCCCGTGGGGGTTATGGGTGATATGGAACGCCGAGTTCTCACAGGAGGAACCCATGGCGAATTCGTCCATGTTCATCTTGCCGGTCATCACATAGTCCACAGCCTTCAGCTTGGTGATGACCGTCGCATCATAGGGCGGCACAAAATTCTCCAGCATTTTGCTGGCGCAGGTCGTCTTGATATCCTTGGTGCAGATGTTATCCTTAATGCCGATGGGGATACCGGCCAGGGGGTGCAGCTCCTCCCCTGCCGCTATCTTTTTATCCACCGCTTGGGCCGTTTTCATTGCTTCCTCCGGAGTGGCGGTAATGAAAGCGCCAATTCCATTCTCCACTTTGGCAATGCGGGCAAAGGTATCCTCAGTCACTTCCACCGCGGAAACCCTCTTCTCTTTCATCAGCCGGTGCAGTTCGCCGCCGGTCAGTTTATACAGATCCATGTTGTCCACTTCCTTTCCCTCTAGTTAACCTACCGTCTTTGGCACTACCACACAACCGGCCGCCACCTGCGGAGCGTTTTTCAGCACCTCATCCCGCGGCAAAGAAGGCTCCACTATATCCTTACGCAGTGTCATGGTGTCTTCTACCTTGGGGGAAAGATCCCCAGTCTCCATTTCTGGCAGCCGCTCCACCATCTCAATGATGTTCTGCATATCCTTCTGGAATTTTTCCTCTCGCTCCGGCTCAATGGCCAGCCGTGAGAGCTTCGCGATTTTCTTGATATCGATCTCCATATTTTTTAAGAACCCCTTTCTATCAGTTCCAGTAATCCCTGCTCCGTCAGTACCGGCACACCCAGACTCTGCGCCTTGGTCAACTTACTTCCCGCGGCTTCTCCGGCCACTACATAGCTTGTCTTTTTGCTCACACTGCCGGAGGCCTTCCCGCCGTTTTTCTCAATGAGATCCTGGATCTCCTCACGGGAATAGTTCGGCAATGTGCCGGTCACTACTATGGTCATCCCCGCCAAAGCGGCCGATTGCTGCTCTGGCACCCACGGCTCCATACCAAGGGCCAGCAAATCATGGCACAACCGACGGTTATTTTCATCGTCAAAGTATTGCAAAACACTCTCGGCCATGATCTCACCAAAGCCTTCAATGGAAAGCAGCTCCTCTTTCGTAGCCGCTTCCACCGCCTGCAGGGAACCAAACCGCTGCGCCAGCAACTTCGCCGCTTTATCGCCGATATTGCGGATACCGAGGCCAAACAGCAGCGCACCCAGCTCATTGTGCTTGGATTTTTCCAGCGCCGAAAGGATATTCTCCGCCTTCTTCTTCTGGAATCCCTCCAGCCCCAGCAGTTCTTCCTTGGTCAGCCGGTACAGATCGGCCGGTGTCTTGGCCAAACCAGTCGCAAGCAGCTGCTCACACACCGCTTCTCCCAGTCCTTCTATATCCATCGCATTACGGCTGCAAAAATGGATCAAACTTCTCAGTATCTGCGCCGGGCAGCTGATATTGGGACAGCGGATAGCCGCCACCTCAGGATCGCGCACCAGCAGTGTCCCACAGGATGGACAATGGGTGGGCAGTGTATAGGCGGATGTCCCTTCCGGGTGGTTCTTTACCGCTATCACCTCTGGGATAATATCCCCGGCCTTCCGCACCACGATGGTATCTCCGATATTCACCCCCAGCTGGGTGATAAAATCCTGATTATGCAGGGTGGCTCGGCTCACAGTGGTGCCCGCCAGCTCTATCGGGTCAAATTCCGCGGTCGGCGTCACTGCGCCAGTGCGTCCCACCTGCAGCACCACATCCCGCAGTACCGTCTCCTTTTCCTCCGGCGGATACTTAAAGGCCACCGCCCATTTGGGATATTTGGCTGTGCTGCCCAAAAGCTCTCTATCTGTAAAGCGGTCCACCTTTATAACCGCGCCGTCGATCTGGTATCCCAGCGATCCGCGTAGCTCGCCTATCACTTCCACCTGTTTTATAGCGTCCTCTATGTTATCAAATACCTTGTAATCCGGCGAAACCGGGAACCCCAGCCGCCGCATCAGCTCCAGCGACTCACTGTGCCGCTCACAGGTCACACCCTCCAGCTGCTGCACATTAAAGCAGAAGATATCCAGTCCTCTGGCCGCCGCTATTTTGGGGTCCTTCTGCCGCAGCGAGCCAGCCGCCGCGTTGCGGGGGTTCTTCGCTGGTATCTCCTCCCGCAGCTCCTGTTCCCGCACCAGCCGGTTAAAGCTCGTCACGGGCATATACACTTCACCGCGCACTTCCAGCAGCGGCAGCGCCTCCGGCAACTGCAGCGGGATGCTGCGAATGGTGCGCAGGTTTTCGGTCACATCCTCCCCGGTAAAACCATCACCGCGGGTAGATCCCACCGCCAGCTCCCCATCATGGTATTCCAGCGAAACCGAAAGTCCGTCGATCTTCTGCTCCACCACATAGGTGGGGTTCGGCACTTCCTCCCTCACCCGCGCGTCAAAGGCACGCAGCTCATCGGTAGAAAATACATCCTGCAGCGAGCCCATCTGCACTTTGTGCGTGACCTCCCGGAAGGTGTTCTGCGCCTTACCGCCCACCCGCTTGGTCGGCGAATTGGGCGAAGCGTACTGCGGGTATTGCTCCTCCAGGTCCATCAGGCTGTGGATCAAACGATCATACTCATAATCCTCCAGCTCCGGCGCATCCAAGTCGTAGTACAGATGCATATGATGTTCAACCTGCTTTTCCAGCTCCCGCATTTTGCGGCGAATGTCCTCGCTCATCTGCACACCTCCCCAATTTAACCTATATATTATAGCAACTTTGCCCCACAAATACAATAAATTCCCGGTATTTCTTTGGGATGAATTTCACCCCACCAGCGCGCCGTAGTCCTGTATCATGCCCACCAGGTCATCAGTGCCGCCATACACCTCGGTATAGGCATCCGGCACCAGTCCCACTATAATCGTCTCCGCCAAGATCACATTGCATTGCGCCTGGCTGCTGATGCGATACCCCGGCAGCAGTGAAAGCATATCCACCGTTACCTGCAATTGAATCCGATGCCTTGTCTGGTTGATGCCTGCCTCGTCAAACTGATTGATGATCTTGGTCTTGACCAGCCCCACCGGCCGCAGCTGAAGCGCTACCAGCGGCCCCCGTCCCGCCAGGAACTGAATCCCCGTTAGGCTTCCCAGCGGCAGTTCCAGCTTCAGTTCACGGTACTGCTGCAGCGTCTGCAATATCTTCTCCAGCAGCTCCCCCTGCAGACGGTTGATCAGCACAGTATCAGTAATTAGGGCAGTGGTCTCCCCGCTTTGGTTCTGCTGAAGGCTAACAAAAGATTGATACCGCAGCCCGTCCTCTTCCAGCACCTCCAGTACCGCCCGCTGGATCATCCGGTTCACCGCAATCTGCGTCTGGCTGGCCGCCGCTTCCCGCACCATTGGCCTTATGCCCATATCCAGTGCGATAATCCCCCCCACCAGACTGAGAAGCACTAGCACTTTGCCCCACTTTATATTCTGCATTTTTCGCCTGCTTGCATGGTGCTTTATCCTCACTGCGGCACTCCCCCTTTTGGGGCAGTATATTCTCAGCACCGGCGGGATGTTCCCCCTTTCCGCTATTTTGCATAAGATGCCATCAGGAGGTGATTCTATGCAGGAAATGATCTTTCAGGCGTCGCAGGGCTACCCCATGCCGGAATGCCTGTGCTACAACACCGCCGATCTTCGCATGCTGACTGAATTCTACTCCGGCCGTACCAGCGAGCTAACCACCACCATGCAGTACAGCTACCAGAGCACCATCCTGAGCAGCTGCCGCCCGGAAATTGCCGAAGCCATCGGCAAGATCAATATGGTGGAGATGCGCCACATCTCGCTGTTGGGCCGGTGCATTGCCATGATGGGCGGTGACCCCCAGTTTATCCGTCCGGCACAGAAGCAATACTGGCACGCTGGCCTTGTCAATTACGCCACCGATCCCTGCTGTATGCTGCTGGGCGATATGCGTGCCGAACTGGATGCTGCCGATGCCTACCGCTCTGCGGCCCGTCTCTGCTGCAATGCCGCTCTGTGTCCCCTGCTGGAACGCCTGGCTGATGATGAAACCCTGCACGCCGAATGCCTGCAAAAACTCATCCACATGGCCGGTTGCTGCCGCTGAACAGCAAAAGGCCGGAGCCCCTTAAGAGGCTCCGGTCTTTGCTATATGTTCACAAGAGGAGAATGTCTAACTAAATCAGTCAGCAAGCATCTCGTACAGCTGTGCTTCAATGTACGGACCCCACCACTCAAGATAGCCCTTCTTGGTCGGATGAATCGCGTCGCTCATGTAGGATCTCCACAGAGCATCGCCGGTCTTAACATTCTCATACATCGCATCATTGTGCCACAGATCCAAAACGGTGAAGTCATCGCCCCACTTTTCGTCCAGCTCATGGCATCGCTCGATCATGGTCTTGTAAATCTCTGCATTCTGTCCGCCGGAATAGGTCATTTCATCCTCAAAGTAAGTGCCGGTGATAACCAGAACACGAGCACCCCAGGTTTCCTTAGCGTACGCAATGATCGCTTCCAGCGCACCGGTGGTGGTTACTTCATCAAAGGTCGCAGGATCAAAGCTGTCGCTTACTACGCCGGTCTCGCACTGACCCTTGGAGTCATTAGTGGAGAGCTGAACCACTACCAGATCCAGATCGGGATCAGTCTCGGCAGTATGGTTGCGCAGACGGTTGATATAGGACGAGTCAGCCGAAATGGAACCAGCAACACCGCCGCCGATAGAACCGTCGATGGAAGCAAGGAAGGTACCGCCCTTAACTTCAATGGTGGAGATAGTACCATCCAGCGCATCAATATAAAGTGCCGGAGAGGTCTTACCGGAACCGAAGCCCTGGAATACAGAGGAACCAAGCCAAAGTAGCTTCTTACCTTTGATGGGACTGTCCGCGTTCATGGTAACCGTTTCGGGGTTATATTTATCGCTGTTGCCTTCATTCTTCATGCCGGTAACAGTCACCAGCTGCTGAACCGTGCTGGCGCCAATTACAATGATGATTGCCAGGATAGCGGCCAGGATGCGCAGGATAACCTTCTTGGTGGTGCGGCCGCTCTTCTTCTTCGCCACTTCCTCACGGGTCACAGCCGGCTCGGTCTTGGGACGAGCGGGTACGGCCTTACCCTCTACCACATTACCAAGGGCCGCTTCCATAACAGGGGTCCACAGGGCATAGCCCTTCTTGGTGGGATGGATCTGGTCGTTCATGCAGGTGTGCTTCTTCGCTTCCTTGGTGTTCAGCTCACGGTCGTTCCACAGGTCGATGACCGCAACATCCCACTTCTTGGCGATGGCATACAGCGCATCGACCATGTCCTTATACTCGGGGGAAGCATACTCGGGGTTGGTATAGAACGCCACCGGGCAGTTCCAGGTCTTCTTGGCGTAGTCGATGATGTACTCGATCGCGCCGCAGATGGTCTTGGTATCATAGGCTTCACCGGCAGCCGCTACCTTGCCCAAAGGCTTCTTCTTGGTAGCATCGTTAGTGGAAAGCTGGCAAACAAACAGGTCGCAGGGGGTCTTGGGGTCCAGCGCCTTCAGACGAGTCACATAGCTCTTGGCGTTGTCGTCCACCAGAGTAGTACCACTTACTGCTTCCTTCACACAGGTAGCGCCGGTGCGGGCGGCGATCATGTCAACGAAAGACTTGCCATAGGCCGCAAAGCCCTTGGTGACGGAAGAGCCCAGGAAAACGATGTTCTTGCCCGCAAGAGGGCTGCTCTTCACCTTTTCCAGGCTCTCGGGGTTGTACTTACCGCTTAGGTTGCCGCCGTTCAGTAGACCAAATACACGGATAAGAACGATGACCAGAATGACCGCCAGCACAGTCAGCAGCATGGTAAGACCATACTCCATAACACCGCTGGTGCAGTATTCCTTACACACCTGCTTTGTTACACCCAGTGCAGAGGCTACTGCCGTAAAAATCGGGTCGAGTAAGGACGAATAGAAAATTGCACGCCAGAAACTCAACATAAAATAAATCCTCCTTTTTGCCGCCTCCGGTTCTTCCCCTTCAGCAGCACCTTTCCTTGGATTACATTTTCGTACTTAAAATGGTTGGCCGACCAATTTAATTACAATATACTCCGCCCCCCCACCTCTGTCAATATCTTTATATGCGATTTTACATATCAGCATAAATTTTCTGTTATTCATTGTGCATTTTCACTACAAATTTTCGAAAAAAAGACGGCCTACCATCTGATAAACCGTCAATTTTTGTCTATTCTGTTAGTTTCGCAGCAGCCGCACAGCTTCACTCAACTGACCCACCGGCAGAAACTCCGCCTCGGGGTAGTCTGCCGCGTTCATTGTCTTCATTGAGCTTTTCGGCAAAAGAAAACGCCGGAAGCCCAATCGGTAGCCCTCCCCTACCCGCTGCTGCACCTGCGGCGTGGAGCGGATCTCTCCTGCCAAGCCAATCTCGCCCAACAGCAGCATATCATCGGGGATCACCTTATCCAGCAGGTTGCTCAGCACCGCCATCGCAACCGCCAGGTCAGCGGAGGGCTCATCCGCCCGCATACCGCCCGCCGCATTTACAAAGACATCAAGATTGCCCATGTAAAAACCCGCGCGCTTTTCCAGCACCGCCAGTAGCATCGCTGTGCGGTTCATATCAAAGCCGGTCGCCACCCGCCGCGGATTGCCAAAGCTGGTTTTGGTCACCAGCGCCTGTATCTCCACCAAAATGGGCCTGGTACCCTCCATCAGGCAGGTAATACAGCTGCCGCTGCAGTCCAATGGTCTGCCGGAAAGCAATGCCTCGCTGGGATTCGGCACCTCGCGCAGCCCGTTCTGTCCCATCTCAAAAACGCCGATCTCGTTGGTGGAGCCAAAGCGATTTTTATTCGCCCGCAGGATGCGGTAGCTCAGGTTTTTATCCCCCTCAAAGTAAAGGACTGTATCCACCATATGCTCCAGCACCTTCGGGCCCGCAATATTGCCGTCCTTGTTCACATGCCCCACAATGAACAACGGGATTTCCTGTCCCTTACAGGTGTCGATCAGCAGCATAGCCGATTCTCTCACCTGCGAAACACTGCCCGGTGAGGAGCTGACGCTGGCGACCGAAAGGGTTTGAATGGAATCCACCACCACAATATCAGGTTTGTTCTCCAGTATCGTCTCCCTTATCTGCTCGGCATCGGTGGCCGCCGTCAGCAGCACCTTTTCCCCGGTCACTCCCAGCCGGTTGGCCCGCAGCTTTATCTGCCGGGGGCTTTCCTCCCCGGAAACATACAGGACCCGCAAATCATCCTCCAGCGTCCGGCACATCTGCAGCAGTACTGTGGATTTACCGATCCCCGGATCGCCGCAGACCAGGATCGCCGCACCCGGCACAATGCCGCCACCCAGTACCCGGTCCAGCTCCTCCATGCCGGTATGGTACCGCACCGATTCATCAGCATCCACCGCATCCAGGGCCATCACCGGCGAAGCCTCCCGCTGCATTGCAGGCGCACCCTTTTTCTCCTTGCCGATAATGCGAGTCTCTTCCACCAATGTGTTCCAGCTGCCGCAATCGGGACAACGCCCCTGCCATTTGGCGCTCTCGTAACCGCACTCGGTACAGACATAAATACTTTTCTCTTTTATTTCTTTTACTGCCATGCTGTTTCCTTTCTTTACGCTGCTATCCCTGCGGGGCGTGTTCGTATTCCATCAGTGAGACGGTAATCAAAAAAGCCAGCATACCCTGGTATTTCTCCTGCTGCAGATCTTCCATATCCTTTGGGTTTGATAAAAAACCGCATTCTACCATCACTGAGGGGTTGGCTCTGTTGTTATTCAAGATAAACAGTGATGAATCTGCTTCCTTAATCTTGCGTTTATTGTCGGCCTGCAAATATGTCGCTATATTCCTTTGGATCCGCTCCGCCAGCTCTCGGCTGCCGTCCGCTTTGCCGTAAAAGACCTGTGCCCCGTGCACATAGGACTGTGAAAAATGGTTCTGGTGAATACTCACCCCTACCGAGTTGGGGGTCCCTTCCATGATCTCCAATCGATTTTTCAAATCGCTGCGTTTCTGCGCCCGAACCGTTCCAGCGCCTTCATCTGCAAGCAGCGTATCCTTCTCGCGGGTCATCACCACACGGTATCCCATCAGTGTTAAAAAATCGCGCGCCTTTTGGGCAATTGACAAATTGATCTCACACTCACGCACCCCCGCAGCGGTTGCTCCGCCGTCCATACCGCCGTGACCGGCATCCAGCACCACTACCGACATATTATCCACTGCACCGGATTGCACTTGCTGTGCCAGTTGATCGTTCAACCCTGTAAGAAAATACCCGGCTGCCACCACAGTCATCGAAAATGCAAAGATCATTACTGCTTTGTACCATAGCTTCTCCATTCCATCACCCCGTCCCAACTTATGCAGCGGGGGTTCTCGCTATGTCCTACTCCCCTATTTTATCAGAATTGCCTCGGTGGTTCAATAGAGAAAGAACAAATTTTCGCCGTTCAATTTCAAAAAGAAGCAGAGCTTTTCCACTCTGCTTCCTTTTGCTTCAAACGCATTTGCCCAGTAAAACCGTAAATTCAATTTTGTTTTCCTCACAGCAGGTCGCCTTAATACTCCCCTTGTGCCCCTCTGCGATACTGCGTGCCATCGAAAGTCCGATTCCAAACCCTCCGGTCGTTCGCGATTGATCCACACGGTAAAAGCGGTCAAATAACCGCTCGACCTGCTGCCGGGTAAGTCCCGTGCAGGGATTCATGGTGCGAATGACCGGACCCTTTTTGCCCTTTTCCAAAGAAAGCTTAATGCAAGCGTGTTCATCGGCATACTTTACGGCATTATCCAGCAGGATGGACACCAGCTGGCGGATGGCATATTCGTCGCCAGTATAGGTAAGCGCCGGAGCAATCTCCAATTGGAGCTCATGACCGTTCGCTTCGGCATAATCCCGGAAGGACTCAGCCGTTTCGCTGATGGCCTCACTGATGGGGAATTCAGCCATTTTAAGGGGGCTTTGTTCCTCATCCAAACGGGAAAGACTGACCAGAGAATTGACGAGATCCCGCAGCTTTTCGGTTTGGGCCAGCGATTTATCGATCCATTTGTTCTCGCCGCTTTCCATTTCCAGCACCTTAAGGCTGGTAGCAATAACAGTGATGGGGGTCTTTAGTTCATGGCCGGCATCGGTGATGAATTGCTTTTGTTTTTCGCTGGCCTTCACCACCGGATCGATGGCGCGGCGGGAAAGCAGCGTGACGACGAGATAAACACACGCCACGCAGAACAGCATAGCCGCCAGTGAAAGCCACGCGGTGGTTTTCACTGTTTGTAAATCACGATGTGCATCCAGGAAAATGGCCATAAAACCGCCGTCTTCGCTTTGTGTGACAAAACAACGATAGCCATTGACCCAACAATAACCGGCGCCGTGCTTTGCCGCGGCCTGCAGATACTCGGCGGTATCGGCTTCGGTCACCGCGGCTATTTTACCAAGGTCGGAGCGCAGAAGGGTGCCATCGGCATCATACCAAAGGACAAAATAGCGGGTGGAAAAGGGGGTTTCCGGCGTAAAGCCGCCTTCCGGTCGGGTCCCCGGTTTATCAAAGCCGCCGGGGGGTGACTGTGGCACCATGCCCCGGTTATTGCTGATGATTTGCAGCATGTTGGTCAGGCTGTTATCCACCGAAATATAATTTGCGGCATTGACGATAAGGCAAAGCGCCAGCAGCACAGCTGTAACAGCCAGCATGGCGATGCGGATAAAACGCTTACGCAGGGTTTTGATTATTTGGTTTCCTCCAGCAGATAGCCCATGCCGCGGTTGGCGGTGATGGTGACACCGCTGCCGATAGACTTGATCTTTTTACGCAGATTAGAAATGTGTACCCACACCACATTGATCTCGGCATCGCTATCCCAGCCCCATACCCGCTCCATGATGCGGTCAGCGGAGAGAACCACCTTGGGCGAGCGCATAAAAAGCTCCATGACCTGAAACTCACGGCCGCTGAGGCGGACGGATTCCCGGCCGCAGGAAAGCACACCAGTATCGGGGTTAAGGGTGATATCGCCCCAAGTAAGCAAGGTGGGGTGGTAATCCTCACTGCGGCGTAGCATGGCCCGTACCCGCGCAATGAGTTCATCCGGCTCAAAAGGCTTGGGCAGGTAGTCATCCGCGCCGGCATTAAATCCGGTGATGCGGTCATCCTTTTCCGCTTTGGCGGTCAGCATCATAATGGGTGTCTTGATGCCCTCGGCCCGGAGCTTCTGCAGCACCTCCACACCATTCATCTTGGGCATCATCACATCCAGGATGATGGCATCATATTCCCCGCTGCTGCCGTATTCATAGGCATCAAAGCCATTGTGGACGGAATCCACGGCAAACTGGTTTTTTTCAAAAAATGCCGTCAGCGCTTCCGCCAGGTCTACCTCGTCCTCCGCTATGAGCAGACGCATCTCCACCCCCTCTTTCTATCACAGCTATCTCACTTTTGGTTATATTATAATCTAAGGCTAAAGTCAACCTAAAGGCCGCAAAAGAGCGGCAAACAGGGTAAAAATAACCATCGGTTTAGAATAGCTGCTGTCCCTTTATTGAAATGATGCGTCCCCCTGCTCCAAAAGAAAAAGGACGCCTATTGGCGTCCTTTTTTGGAGCGGGTTACGAGGCTCGAACTCGCTACCTCCACCTTGGCAAGGTGGCGCTCTACCAGATGAGCTAAACCCGCAAATGGTGGCTCCGACTGGAATCGAACCAGTGACACGTGGATTTTCAGTCCACTGCTCTACCAACTGAGCTACAGAGCCGGAA
>UMCT01045631.1_pt1 | contig 12585 bp, 10 predicted proteins | sample 1964291 | NCBI WGS metagenome assembly UMCT01 (sample SAMEA4835974, study PRJEB28245) | human gut metagenome | biome: gut microbiome; material: fecal sample | place: Denmark | collected 2008 | reverse complement strand
CCGCTGCGGTTCCGGTAATTCCCGCGAAATGATGCGGTGATACAATTGCCCATACAAGAAAACTCCGTTTTTAAGGACAAGCAATGAGCTCTATTTTTGGCGACAAGCCCGTAGTGGGAATCATCATGGGATCCGAGTCCGACATGCCTACGATGGAAGCGTGCATGAAACAGCTTGAGGAACTGGACGTTCCCTACGAGGTTAAGGTGGCAAGTGCCCACCGCAAGCCCGCAGAGGTGCACGAATGGGCATCTTCTGCAGTAGACCGCGGTATTCGCGTTATCATCGCTGCTGCTGGCAAGGCTGCTCACCTCGGCGGTGTTGTTGCGGCCTATACGCCGCTCCCTGTTATTGCCGTCCCCATGAAGACCAGCGATTTGGGCGGTTTGGACTCGCTGCTTTCCATGGTTCAGATGCCCAGCGGCGTACCTGTCGCAACGGTTGCTATCAATGGCGCAAAGAATGCGGGCATCCTGGCTGTTCAGATGCTCGGCACTGGCAACGATGAGGCACGCGCTAAGATCGAAAAGCTCAAAGCCGATATGGCTGAGGCGTAAAAGGATATAGCTTAATGGCAAAAGAATTCTTGACGGGTAACGAAGCATTCGCCCATGCCGCCCTCGAGGCGGGCGTGCGTGTGTGCGCCGGATACCCAGGCACGCCTTCTTCCGAGGTCATCGAAACGGTGGCCAAAGAACATGCCGCCGGTCGCGCCGAAGGCGTTCATGTTGAGTGGTCCACGAACGAAAAGGCGGCTTTGGAATTGTTGGCGGGTGCAGCCTATTCTGGCGCGCGCACGCTGTATACCTGCAAACAGGTGGGCTTGAGCGTTGCCAGCGATGCCCTGATGTCGCTGAATTATGTGGGCGTGAAAGGCGGCACTGTCCTGTACGTTGCCGACGACCCGGGCCCCATTTCTTCCCAGACCGAGCAGGATACGCGTCGTTTTGCGGCCTTCGCCAAGGTGCCGGTGTTCGACCCGGCAACACCCGAGCAGGGATGCCAGATGATGAGCGCCGCCTACGAGTTGTCTGAGAAACATCAGACTCCCGTGCTGGTGCGCCCCACCACACGCGTATGCCATGCCTCCACCTACTTCGAGGTAGCCGAACATACCCAGGCGCGCACGCCCGAAGGCTTCAAGCGCGATTCACGTTGGGTTATTTTCCCGAAGCGCTCCTATGCTGCGCACAAGGAAATCAACGAGCGCCTGGTTTCCATTGCCAACGATTTTTCCGAGAGCGAATTCGACGCATTCAACCCCATGTTCACTGAGGGCGAAGATGCTCAGTTCGGCATTGTTGCCGGCGGCATTTCGTATGCCTATGCGCGTGAGGCATTGCGCTTGCTGGAAGAAGAAGCTCAGGCGGGCAAGCTCGTGTGGGCGCAAGGTGCTCCTGCAGCGCCAATTCTTCCGCCGCAGTGCGAAGGCGGTTACTGCACCATGGGTGGCCCCGCTTACGGCAAGACGGTGGATGCTCTTCCTGCATATCGCATTATGCAGGTGGGCACGCCATATCCGTTCCCCCAGAAGCGCGCCGTGCGTTTTGCCGAGGGCTTAAGCGATGTGATTGTGCTCGAAGAGCTGGATCATGTTCTGGAAGACGAAATGCTGAAAACGGCAGGGTGCGCGCATGCCGGCTATCGCGTGCATGGCAAGCTGACAGGTGAAACCACCGACCGCGGCGAAAACACGGTAGACGCCATTGCTGCTCAGCTGCGTGCATTCTTCGGTGTGCAGCTGGCCGAGTCCCGCAAAGTGTTCGGCGCTGAAGCTGCCACCGCTGCAAGTGTTGGCGAAGAAGTGGCTCAGATTCAGCCGCCCGCCCGCCCTCCGCTGCTATGCCCGGGCTGCCCGCATCGTGGCGCATTCTACGCGGTGAAGTCCGCGTTGAAGAAGCCAAGCGACGGCATTTTCTGCGGCGATATCGGCTGCTATACGTTGGGTAATGCGAAGCCCTTGAACGCTGTCGACACTTGCTTGTGCATGGGCGCGGGCATTACGGTGGCACAGGGCTTTAGCGTGGTAGAGCCTGGTAAGAAGGCCCTTTCGTTCGTAGGCGATTCCACCTTTTTTGCCAGCGGCATGACGGGCATTGCCAATGCGGTGTACAACCAGCATGACATCACAGTATGCGTACTGGACAATGCCACCACGGCGATGACCGGATCTCAGCCTCATCCGGGCACGGGCGTTACCTTGATGGGCCCCAAGTCCGAGCCTATTTCCATCGAAGCGGTGCTGCGCGCATTGGGCGTGAAGGTTATCACCCGCGCCAATCCGCTGCGTTTGGACGAAGCATGCGAAGCGGCTCGTGAGGCAATCTACTACGATGGTCCTTCCGCCATCATCTTCGAATCGCCTTGTGTGAAGCTGATCAAGCCTGGTGCTCCTGTTCGCTATCGCGAAGAGGCGTGCACGGGCTGTGGCAAGTGCGTGCTGAAAATCGGATGTCCCGCGCTTTCTTGGGACGCCGAGAATCGCCGCCCTGTTGTTGACGCTTCGCTGTGCAACGGCTGTGGTTTATGCACGTATCTGTGCGAAGATGGCGCCCTAGAATGCGACGGGAACGAAGGGAGCGCGAAATGATCAACGTTTCTCTTGCCGGCATCGGCGGGCAGGGCAGCGTACTTGCTGCGAAGATCTTGGCCGAAGCCGCCCGTTCAAAGGGCTGGCAGGTGCGTACGGCTGAAACCACGGGCATGGCACAGCGCGGTGGCGACGTTATGAGCCACGTGCGCATGGGCAACAACGGCGAAGAGGTGTTTTCTCCGTTGCCTGGCGATGCGTCCGACGATGTGATTATCGCACTTGAACCTGGCGAGGGTCTGCGTGCTCTTCATCTGCTGAAGTCTTCAGGCGTGATGGTGGTTGCTCGTTCGGGCGTTGCCCCTACGGTGGGCGATTTCAAATCGCCTTCGTACGACCCCGCCAAGATGATCGAGGCTTTGCAGGCATCGGGTGCTCATGTGGTCGTGGTAGACGATGTTGCCCTGTGTGATGCGTTGGGCTCCCGCAAGGCACTGAACATCATCATGTTGGCAAGTGCCCTTAAGGCGGTAAACGCACCCGAAAGCCAAAGCGCCCTTCGCGGCGTGCTGACGCTTGATGATATGCGCGCCGTTGTGCCCGCTTGCGTGAAGGAACGTTTCGTCGAGATGAACCTTCGAGCTGTCAGCTTGGTCGAGGGTGTGTAGGCAGGTTGCTTGCGCTTTCGGCTTGGTTGGGCGCATGGCCGGATCTGGATTGGCTTTCGCGCCGACAACGGTTGGGGCGTGGTTTTGATTGGTTTTCGCGTTGCGGGTCTGGCTGTGGGCGCGCAGGCCGATAGGACCTGCACCATCAGCCCAGTTGGGGAACGTGCGGCTCGATTGCTGCTTGTGCCGTTAGCTCGGCTGAAGGCACCTAGCTCGATGGGCACACCGTCAGCCTGGGTTTGGGTGCGTAACTCGATTATTCCGATGCGTTTCGCTTTATCGTGCTAGAGTGTGACGCATCATCTGTAATTTGGTTAGAAGCCGCAAGGGGGTACCCCCTATTTGCGGTTTGTTTTCAGCGTAACAAGGCAACCTGCTACACAGAAAGGCAGATCCATGGAATTGACCGACGAGCAGTTCTCCCTCATCAAGGAGCAGTTCAAGACGCTGAAGGAGCGTTCGCCCTTCTATGCGAAGAAATTCGAGGGCATCGATCTTTCTGACGTTCAGACCCAGGAAGATTTTGAGAAGCTGCCTTTCTCCGAAAAGGCCGACTTGCGTGAGGCCTATCCGCTGGGTTTGGCCGCCGTGCCCGAGGAAAAGATCGTTCGCATCCATTCTTCTTCTGGCACCACGGGTATTCCGGTGGTGATTCCCTATACCCGGAAGGATGTTGACGACTGGGCCACGATGTTTTCGCGCTGCTACGAAACGGTGGGCATCACCAACAAAGACCGCATTCACATTACGCCAGGCTACGGTTTGTGGACGGCCGGCATCGGCTTCCAGCTTGGTGCCGAAAAGCTGGGCGCCATGGCGGTTCCGCTGGGTCCGGGCAACACCGAAAAGCAACTCACTATGATGGAAGACCTGCAGTCTACTGTTTTGTGCGCCACTTCCTCCTATGCTTTGCTCCTCGCCGAGGCAATTGCTGAACGCGGCATCCGCGACAAGCTTGCTCTGAGGAAGGGCGTTATAGGTTCCGAGCGTTGGAGCGAAAAGATGCGCCATCGTATTGAAACCGAGCTGGGCATCGAGATCTTCGACATCTACGGTCTTACCGAAATCTATGGACCGGGCATTGGCATTTCTTGCCACGAGCACGATGGCATGCATCTGTGGAGCGACTACGTATATGCTGAGGTCGTTAACCCGAAAACAGGCGAGCCCGTGCCCGATGGCGAGGTTGGCGAGCTGGTTCTTACCACCCTACGCAAGGAAGGCGCTCCTCTTATCCGCTACCGCACGCACGACCTTACCCGCATCATTCCGGGCGACTGCGCTTGCGGCATGAAACACCCCCGCATTGACACGCTGGTAGGCCGCACCGATGATATGTTCAAGGTCAAGGGCGTTAATATGTTCCCCGCTCAGGTGGAAGAGGTTATCGCCGCAACCTCGGGTACGTCTTCCGAGTACCAGGTAATGATCGAGCATATTATGGGCCGCGACGTGCTTACGGTGCTGTTTGAAACCTCGCTTGAAGGCGAAGCTTTGCAGCGTTGCGAAGAAGAGCTGGCGCTCATCTTCAAGGCAAAGATCGGCTGCACTCCCGATGCCAAGGGTGTGCCTATCGGCGAGCTTCCCCGCTCCGAGAAAAAGACCCAGCGCATCTTCGACAGCCGTTACTAAGTTCTACCAACGCCGCCCCTCCCACGGGCGGCGTTTTTTATGGCGTAGGCTAGGCGCGTTATTGGGGCGCCGAAAGATGTGCCGCTTTGGATTGGGGGTTATGTGCAGAAAGCGGCTTGCCGGTTATGGCAACCCGCACCTTGCAGAAAGGGGCTTGCTGGTTGCGGCTGTTCTTGCCTTGTTGAAAATGCCCTGTAGGTTGCGGTGGCATACATTCGGCGGAGCCGTTTATGGGTCGCAGCGACCCGCATCCGACGGAGCCGTTTATGGATTGCGTCTGCCTGCAACTCCATAAAAGCCGTTCGCAGGTTACAGATTTCAAGAACGTGTTACGGCATGCTATGATGTTACGGTCCTAAAAGAAGTAACATCGACGCAGAAGGGGACGCGATGCAGGAAGCCGCGCTTGATCCCGATTACGAATCACTTTCCTGGTCTGATTCTGATGACTACGATCAGTACGTAAACGAAGAGCTGGCAGACTCCCGCTCGGCGAAGTGGGTCGCCCTGGTTTCTCGCTTGGCGGGGTGCTTCCTTGAAGGGAAAACCGTCCTCGATTTAGGCTGCGGCCCTGGGTTCTTTCCCTGCGCGCTTGGTGCAGAAGGCGCCAAGGTGTATGGCATCGATACCTCCGATAACATGCTGGCGTGCGCACGTGCGAATGCCGAAAAGCGCGGCGTTAACGCTGTGATGCTCCATATGGACGCCGAAAGCTTGAGCTTTCCCGAGGCAACCTTCGATCTGGTTGTGACGCGCAACGTTACGTGGACGCTGCCGAACCCGGTTGCCGCCTATCGTGAATGCCTGAAGGTTCTGAAGCCTGGCGGAAAGCTGCTCGTGTTCGATGCGAACTGGCACCACGAGTTCTACAGCGAAGCTGTCGCGCAGAAGGTACGCGAAAATGAAGCGGCGTATTATCGGAAAACAGGCATCCACACAGCCGTGTGCACCAACGACAAGCCTTACTACGACTCTCTTCCCCTTTCGTCGGTAGTGCGCCCCGCATGGGACGCCGATGCCCTGACACAGGTGGGCTTTGACGGCATCACGGTAATCGAAGATGCTGGTAAAGAAGTGTACCTGGACTGGGAATATGAGCTTTATGGCGCTTCGCCTCTGTTTGCTGTGGCTGCGGAAAAACCCGTTGCTGCTGTAGAGGGAAACGAAGCCTTCAACGTGCTCAAAGCCACACGTGACTATTGGAACGAGCGCTCCAACACGTTTGGGCTCGATGGCTCCATCGATAAATGGGGCGACCTCATTCAGCAAAAACTCCTGCAGCGTGGCGTTACGTCACCTTGGGTTCTTGATGCTGGCTGCGGCACGGGCGCCATGGCGCTTACTCTTGCATCGCGCGGGTATCGTGTGTGCGGTGTTGATTTTTCTCAGGGCATGCTGCTTCACGCCCGCATGAACGCAAAGCATCAGGGTCTGGAAATTCCTTTGGTATTGGGCTGCGTCGATCAGCTTCCGTTCGTTTCTGAAACCTTCGATGTGGTGGTAAGCCGCAACGTGCTTTCCAACTTGGCTGTTGCCAAGGAGGCCTTGGAAAGCTGGCGCGATGCGTTGCGCCCTGGTGGCTACCTGGTATATTTCGATTCCTCCTGGTGGCACTACCTCCACGAAGAATCGCTGGACGCTAAGCGTGCCCTTGCGTATGGTACGGGTTCTTCACCCATCTTCAACGTCCTGGAAGAACTCGCGAAAGACATGCCCATTGCTGCGGCGGACCGCCCTGCGTGGGACGTGATGGCCCTTCGCTCGCTTGGCTTCGAAGTTGAAGCAGTTGAAGATGTTTCTTCGCGTGTATGGACTGCCGAAGAACAGCAGCGCTATGAATTTGCTCCGCAGTTTATGGTGGTTGCGCGAAAGCCCGTTCGCTAGGCGCCCCATGAAAAAAATGATCGTACAGCGACTGCTGCATCTTGTGGTGGTGCTGTTTTTGGTGACGCTTGTCTCGTTTTTCCTGATGTACTTTTCTCCCGGCGATCCAGTTACGGCGCTTTTGTCGCGCGGCGGCACGGTGCCCGACCCTGATGTGGTTGCCCAGAAAAGGGCAGAGCTTGGCCTAGATAGACCTGTGGCGGAACAGTACGTTGCGTGGTTGGCGGGGATATTCCAAGGGAATTTGGGAATATCGATCGGCTCGGGGCGGCCCGTTGCATCGGAAATCGCTGCGCGCATGCCAGCAACGTTGTTCTTGGCCGTTACCTCTCTTGCGCTCACGCTTGTGGTGTCCATTCCTCTTGGTTGCCTGTGTGCTCTGAAGAAGAACCGCGCAACTGATTTGATTATTCGCTTCGCTTCCTTTGTGGGGGCTTCGGTCCCGGGCTTCTTGATGGCTCTGATCTTAATATTTGTATTTTCCCTGACGCTTCACTGGTTGCCCAGTATCGGAAGCATGAAGGGTGTTGGCTGGGTTCTGCCTGTGCTGACGCTGGTCCTTTGCGAATCAGCGATGTACATCCGCCAGATCCGCACCATTGTGTTGCAAGAAATGGAACAGGATTACGTTGAAGCGGCACGTTTGCGCGGCATTTCCGACGTTGCCATTCTGTCTCGCAGTGTGCTGAAAGCTACGGCACCTACCATTTTGGTACTGACGGGCATGACGTTTGCACAGCTTTTAGGCGGCAGCGCCATTATCGAAAACGTATTTAGTTGGCCGGGCATCGGCTTCTATGCGGTGCAGGCAGTATTCGCGCGCGATTACCCGGTAGTTCAGGCGTACGTACTTATCGTTGCGGTGCTCTTTGTCCTGGTCAACCTTTGCGTTGACTTGCTCCAGGCTCGCATTGACCCCCGTGCCCGTTTGGCGCTGGAGCAATCTGCCTCCCAGGACAGGCGGGGTGGTGTGCGTGCTTAGGGGTAAACGTCGAAGCGGCGGTTTGGCTGGGCGTCGTGCGCTCTGTTGCGGCATTGTTGCGCTGCTTATCGTTGCGTTCTCGTTCGTTGCGCCTTTGTTGTGCCAGCACGATGCCGAACTTGCCAACCTTGCGTTGTCGAACCGCGCACCCGACGGGGAATTCCTTATGGGCACCGATTCGCTGGGGCGCTGCATTTTATGTCGTGTGCTAACGGGATTGCACACCACCGTGCTTGCCGCTTTGGCGGTCGTGGCTTTAAGCGTTGTTATCGGCTCGGTTCTGGGTGCGTTGTCGGGGTATATCGGCGGCGTGTTCGATTCCGTGGTAATGCGCATCACTGATGCCTTCATGGCGTTCCCGACCTTGGTTTTGGGCATTGCCATTGCCGGCCTTCTGGGCGGCGGTTTGCAGAATGCGGTTATTGCGCTGGTGGTTCCTGGCTGGACACGCTTTGCGCGCATTGCCCGTTCTTCCGTGCTGGCGCTGAAAGAGCGCCCCTTCATTCAGGCAGCAGTTATTGGCGGCCTGAGCAGAATGGCAATTGCTCTGAAGCACGTGCTGCCCAACATTCTTCCGCCCCTGATTGTTACGGCGTGCTTGGACATCGGCGGTTCGATACTCAGTTTGGCGGGACTTTCTTTTTTGGGCTTGGGTGCATCGCCTCCTTCGCCCGAGTTGGGCGCCATGATCAATCAGGCGGCGTCGGGGTTCCAGACTGCACCTTGGGCGGTATTCGCACCGGGCTTTGCCATCTTCTTGGTGGTTGTGGTGTTCAATTATTTCGGCGATTCGGTAAACGAAGTGTTGGGAAATAAGAGCTCTCTGTTTGTAAGGGCAAAGAAATAAAACCATCGAAGAAAGGAAAGCGAGATGGTGAAAGCTAAGAAGAGGTGGGCAAAGCGCATTGCCGCTGTAGCTCTTGCCTGTGCTTTGGGCACGGGCGCCGTGGGCGCGCTTGTGGGGTGCTCGTCGGATTCCAAGAGCAACAGCGATGAAATGAGCGTTGCCTGGACTTCCAACGCTGGCGAGTACAACCTTGATCCAACCAATAACTACATGGGTTGGCAGGGCTCCTATTTGGGCATCTACGAGCAGCTGTTTCGCATCGATGCAAACTTCGACCCTCAGCCCATGTTGGCTGAGTCCGCCGAAATGGTGAACGATACCACGTGGAAGATCACGATTCGTGAAGGGGTAACGTTCCAGAACGGTAACGAGCTCAATGCTCAGGCGGTAGCGGATTGTCTGAATCGCACCATCAGCATGAACGAGCGCGCCAAGAAATCGCTCGATATTGCCAGTATGGAAGCTGACGGCAACGTGCTTACCGTTACCACCAATTCCCTTAACACCGCCTTCAAGAACGAACTGTCCGAGCCCGTTGCATCTATCATCGATGTGAACTCGGGCGCTGCCGAAGACGAGCCTGTGGGCACCGGCCCTTACAAGATCGATTCGGTTGAAGGCAATGGCGACGTTGAGCTTTCTGCCTACGATTCCTATTGGCAGGGCGAGCCGAAAATCAAGACTGTGCATGCGAAGTACCTGACCGACGACCAGTCGAAGGTATCCGCGCTGCAGTCTGGCGAGGTTTGTGCGCTGATGAATGTTGCAGACGACCAGCTTGGAAACTTGAGCGATACGTCCAAGTACACTTTGCATCAGACCAATCAGGCTCGTGCCCATATGCTGTACTTCAACATGAAGAGCGAAGCTATGCAGGATGATGCGGTTCGCCAGGCCGTTGACATGTGCGTCGATCGCGATTCGTATGTAAGCTCCATCTACAACAATTCCGCCGAAGCATCCCACGCTGCATTCCCTGATTCTTCTGGCTATGCCGATGGTGTGACCTGCGATAGCTTCGATGCTGAAAAGGCAAAGCAGATTCTGGCCGATGCCGGCTACGCCGATAACGATGGCGATGGTGTGCTGGAAAAGGATGGCAAGAAGCTTTCCCTGAAACTGATTACCTATCAGGCAAACGCTGCATTGCCCATGGACTGCGAAGCGCTGGCATCACAGCTTTCCCAGATCGGCATCGCTGCTGATATTGAGGTAGCCGAAAAGATCACCGTTCGTTTGGCCGACAGCGACTGGGACATTGGCACCATGGCTTACTCCACGCTTCCCACGGGCAATCCCTACACCTACCTGTCTGCGGTTATGGGCTCCGATGGCACCAGCAACTATGGTCATTACAGTAACGCCAAGGTTGACGAGCTTCTTGGCCAGCTGAAGAAGACCGGCGACGAGGCCAAGCAGAAGGAGCTGGTGAAGCAGATCCAGCAGGTCGCGCTCGATGACCATGCTTATGTCTACATGGTTCATACGCTGGTAAATGACGTTACGGCAGCCGACGTTGAAAACCTTGCTATGCAGGGTCAGTACGACTGGCTGAACTATCAGATGTCTTACAAGTAGGGTGTATGTCTGCGATTTTCGAAATAGAAAACTTGCGTGTTGCGTACAACGGTGACGCCGTGCTTCACGGTGTCACCGTTTCCCTTGAGCAGGGCTCTATTGTGGGCATTGTTGGCGAATCGGGCTGCGGCAAAACCACGCTGCTTCGCGCCTCGCTGGGAATGCTTGGGCAGGCGGGCCAGGTTTGCGGCGGCTCCATTCGTTTTGCTGGGAAAGACGTTTCCGGCATGACGCAGGCCGAGCATCTTTCCTACGTCAGCACGGTGGCGTCGTTGGTGTCGCAAAACCCGCAGCGGGCTTTCAGTCCTGTGCGCACGTTAGGCTCCCAATTCGAGGAAACTGCCCTTTTGCGTGGCGGGCTTTCGAAGGGGGCGGCTCGCGCGCGTGCGGCGTCTCTTCTTGGAAGGCTGGGGCTATCCGATCCTGAGCGGGTTTTGGACAGCTATGTTTTCGAGCTTTCCGGCGGTATGGCCCAACGTGCTGCTATTGGCCTTGCGCTGATGAATTCCCCAAAGGTAGTTTTCGCCGATGAGCCTACCAGCGCTCTTGATGTGGCGGTTCAGGCGCAAGTGGTAGAGGAGCTCGTTTCGGCAAATCGCGAGTTTGGGGTGTCTCTTTTAGTGGTTTCCCACAATATTGCCGTGTTAGCCCACATGGCCCAGTATTTGTATGTCATGAAAGACGGGGAGGTTGTGGAGCAGGGGCCTTCCGAGCAGGTTGTTGCTCGCCCCCAGCATCCGTATACCTGTCAGCTTATCGCTGCTGTTCCTAAGCTAAGGGGTGCTCGATGAAGGCGCTGGAGGTTAACGGTGTATCCAAGCGTTTCTCCGGCATGGAAAAGCCGGCGCTGAACAGGGTGGGCTTCACTTTGGAGCAGGGTGAATGCTTGGGTATTGTTGGCGGCAGTGGCAGCGGCAAAAGCACGCTTGCCCGCGTTATCACGCTGCTTGAGCAGTCTGATGGTGGCTCGGTTTCCCTGTTCGGAAAAGAAATCCTCGGTTTGCCGCGCAGGCAACGTAAAGATGTGTATTCGAGCATTCAAATGGTGTTCCAGATGCCGCTGGAATCGTTCGATCCCAGTTATACGTTAGGCGCCAGCATCGCCGAGGTGGCGCGCAGCTTTGGTGCCACGCGTGCGGAAGCGAAGGAGCAGGCCCTTGAAAAGCTTCAGCTGGTTGGCTTAGACGAGAGCTTTTACCAGCGTTTTCCTTCTCAGGTAAGTGGAGGTCAGTGTCAGCGTGCGGCATTGGCAAGGGCGCTTACTGCCAACCCTTCGGTGCTGATATGCGATGAGATAACCAGTGCCCTTGATGTGTCTACCCAAGCACATATTGTTTCGCTCATCGAACGGTTGAAGGGCAAGGAATCCATCGTGTTTATTACTCACGACTTGGCTCTTGTGTCGGAGCTGGCCGATAGGCTCCTGGTGCTCGATGAAGGGGAAGTTGCCGAATGCGGCGCAACCGAAAGCGTGGTTGCCAACCCCCAAAGTGCTTGCGCGAAAAAGCTAATGAGCTCTGTGCTTTCCCTTGGTGGTTTGGGCTTGCGTGCTTTTGGTTCGAGAAGTTGAAACGGGCTGGGCGCTTTGATGACTGGCGCTGAAGCAGCCTTGGCGTTTCGGGGCTGGGACTCCGCAGCGGATTGTGCCCCTAGTGCTGAAATGCCCCGGTCGCTTTGGGATTGGGACTCTGGGCGGACTGGGCCCCGTGAAGCCGAGGCATCGCAGCGGATTGTGCCCCGTGAAACTGGGGCTTGTGGTTATTCAGGTGCTTTTCCCCAGAGGGCATTCGTGGAAATGACAATGGCGGACGCGGAGGCGAAAGCCGTTGGCTTCATCAAGCGTACTCTGCCCAACGGGATTTGCCCAACGGGAGCCGCCAGGGCGGGATGGCAAGATTTGCACGACAGAAACCATTGAGCGCGATAAGATTCGTCCAGTGGAGCCATCGAGCGTGACAGGATTCGTCCAGCGGGATCCGTCGAGCGTGGCAGGGTTCGTCCAGCAGGATCCGTCGAGCGTGGCAAGATTCGCTCGTCATGCATGATTTGAGGGATTCGGACGGCAAAAGGGCGCCTTGATGGCAAGATACCCGCGAGATGTATTCCCAAACGGCGCTTTGCAGGGCATTTTGAATACATGGGGAGCATATCTTGCCAAAACCAGCTCATTTCGAATGCATGGTGGCGATATCTTGCCGCGAAAGGGCGTTTTTCCTGTCCAGGGCTCCTTCGGGAATGCATCAGGGTGATATTTTGCCAGGAATTCGCTCCCCCCCCCTCGTCTGCTCGGAGTGCGCCTCGAGGGTGCTTCATTCAAAGGGCGCGCCTGCGTCTGCCCGAAATGAGTCTTGAAAATGCTTCGTCTAGGAATGTTGCCCTTCGCCTGTTCGGGAATGCTCTTCAAAGATGTTTCGTCCGGGGCCCTTCGTCTGCGCAGGCGAAGGGAAGATGATTATTACCGTGT
>UMCT01081092.1_pt1 | contig 12588 bp, 7 predicted proteins | sample 1964291 | NCBI WGS metagenome assembly UMCT01 (sample SAMEA4835974, study PRJEB28245) | human gut metagenome | biome: gut microbiome; material: fecal sample | place: Denmark | collected 2008 | reverse complement strand
CGCCCGCCGCAAACTGCTTGAAAATTTTGACGCCGAAGTCGCCGAGCGCCTGAACGTTTACCAAGAGGCATCTTCCACGACGATTGACAAAATGCAGGCCCTATTGTGGGCACTCACGCGGCACGAGCTCGACGGCACCGGCGCATTTTTCGACGAGGAAAATCTGACATTTCAAATGTTCAATCCCCAGAACCGCGACGTACCCGACAAAAAGCTGTACGCCATAAAGTGGGTTGGCGACTTTTGCGAACCTTACGGTATCACCCACCCAATCGCCGAAAAGCTGATTTCCCGCGCCCGAAGACCACCTTGTAATTTCCTGCGTTGACGATTTGGGCAACACCATAGAGCAAGACACTGCCCGCCGCCTATTTAATCTCAACGCGCGCGCCTACGATATAAACGAAACATTTATCCCCGGCAAATTGGAGGAAATTTTCGAGAGCCAAAAGGCGGAAATCTTGAGGCAAAACGCCCAAAATGCCGAAAAGGAATTCGACGCCGAAGTGGAAAAGTTGGAAAGCTGGAGTAGCGACCGCAAAAACGCCCTTGAAATCAAACTGAAAGAGATGGACAAAAAGATACGGGAACTGAAAAAGACCTCCCGCCAACCGCACACTCTTGAGGAAAAAATAGAACTTCAACGTCAGCAAAAAACGCTCGATACCGAGCGCATGAATATGCGGCGCAAACTATTTGAAGCGCAAGACGCCATAGACGCCGAACGCGATAAATTAATAAAAAATGCAGAAAAATCCTTGCAAAAACCCGTAAAATCACAAATCATATTCGCCATAGACTGGAGAATTGTTTAGATATTTATAAGAAAGCTTCTATATCATAAAAATTTAAGAAAAAAACTCGTTTCGAGAAACATATACATTGAATTCGGTACATCAGTAAAAAAGTTGTTAGCTGTTGTATGTGAAAAAGGTCAAAAAAGACCTGATTGGAATATTAAAATAAAAGAACATGTGAATAATATTAGGGAATAAAATGAATAACAAAATTATGTTTTTATTTGGATCAGGCATATCATATGCTACTGGTATGCCAAACGTTAATGATATAACAATATCTATTTTAAATGATAGTTGGAGAAAAACAAATAAAAACATCTACATTCCATCTACAATAAACAATGTGTTTAATATACAAAATTTTTTAAAATTCATAGCGAAAGAAATCAGAGAATCTTTTTCTAATACTGAATCGAAATCGCCTTCCCCAACAGTCACATACGAAGATCTATACTCAATACTGCAACAGATTGATGAGTCATCGGGAGGAATTGATAATTGTGCTGCATCAGCATTTTTATATAATATTTATAGAAAAGCAGAATATATATTGCATACACAAAATAATGAGCAACCAGATTCTTCTGACTTTATTGATATCTTATATGATTCGAAAGACTTTATTTCTTGGGCAGTTGCTTCATTATTGAGAAAAATCGAGACAGATAAAATAAAAGGATTTAACTTATTTGATGAAATATTAAGCAGTAGTGAAATTAATTATGTAGACATTTTTTCTTTAAATCATGATCTCTTAATCGAAAAATATTTAGAAGATGAATTAGCCATGAATTTCAAACCTCTCGTTGATGGCATTGATATCTTTGATGATAAATATATCGATGAGACAAAGAAATTTCGTTTATATAAACTCCATGGTTCAATAAATTGGTTTACTGTATCGAATCCAAAACTGAAGATATATAATACAATTAAATTTGGAGATAACATGGAATTTTTCGGAAGTCAATTAGACGGAACAGGTTATAACTGGAATGAACTGGCTCCTCAAATATTAAGTGGAAGTCTTGTAAAAGAGCATATTTATTCTGTTGGAATCTATTTTTATATGTTTAATAAATTCCATAATTCGTTAGACAAAAAAAATATTCTAATTGCTTCGGGATACGGGTGGAACGATGCGGGAATAAATAGGCGTGTATTACATTGGCTACAATACTACCCCAATTCAAAATTAATTCTCTTACATAATACTAATGAGTCGCTCATACCCAGTTTTATTAAAATTCATATAACCTCTAATGATTTTATGAAACACAAATTTATCCATATAAATAAGTGGTTTAAAGATTGCCATTTGGATGATATACTGGCATACACTGAATAAAAGTTTAATTATATGCAAAAGCAGAAGTTAGAGTTGATGTGGGTGGGGAAGGAGAAGCGGGCGAAGTTGGAGCCGCGGATTCTTATCGAAGATCCTGAAAAAAGCTATCATGCGGATAAAAGAGTGTCGGATAACGATATCTTCGACAATATGCTCATTCATGGCGACAACCTCCTCGCCCTCAAAGCTCTCGAACAAGATTACGCGGGGTACGTCAAATGTATCTACATCGACCCTCCTTATAATACCGGCAACGCTTTTGAACACTACGACGACGGCCTTGAACACTCCATCTGGCTTTCCCTAATGCGCGAAAGGCTCGAACTTCTTAAAAATTTACTCTCCGACGACGGCTCTATCTGGATAAATTTAGACGACAATGAATCTCATTATTGTAAGGTTTTATGTGACGAAATTTTCGGTAGAATAAATTTTGTTTCAAATGTCATATGGCAAAAAAAGTTCTCTCCGTCAAATGATGCTAAATGGTTAAGTGATAATCATGATCACATTCTTTGTTATGCAAAAAACAAAATCACATGGAGACCTAATTTATTACCTCGTTCAGATTTGATGAATTCTCGTTATAAAAACCCTGATAATGATATTCGTGGGCCTTGGACTTCAGGTGATGTTTCTGTAAAAACCTATTCTGCATCTTGCGATTATCCGATCACGACACCTTCTGGTCGAGTTGTGAATCCTCCTCGGGGCTATTGTTGGAGATTTTCACGTGAAAAATTTCAAGAAATGGTAGCTGATAATAGAATATGGTTTGGAGAAAATGGTAATAGTGTACCAAGAGTAAAAAGATTTCTCTCTGACGTAAAAGACGGAATAACTGCTCTAACAATTTGGACTTATCAAGAAGTAGGACATAACCAAGACGCAAAAAAAGAAGTAAAATCATTTAATGACAAGGATGTATTTGCAACCCCCAAGCCTGAACGCTTGATTGAGCGAATTTTGACGCTTGGGAGCAATCCTGGCGATTTGGTTTTAGACAGTTTCTTGGGCTCGGGGACTACTGCCGCTGTGGCGCACAAAATGGGGCGCAGGTGGATTGGCATTGAATTGGGCGAGCATTGCGACACCCATTGTGTTCCGCGTCTGAAAAAGGTTATCGACGGCGAGGACGCGGGCGGCATCACAAAGTCGGCAAACTGGCGCGGCGGCGGGGGCTTTCGCTACTACAATTTGGCGCCGAGCCTCGTAAAGTTCGACGAATGGGGCAACCCCGTAATTAACAAGGATTTTAACGAGAACATGCTTGTGCGCGCGCTTTGCAAGGTGGAGGGCTTTAATTTTGACCCGAGCCCCGACGTCTATTGGAAGCAGGGCAAATCTACTGAAAGCGACTTTATCTATGTGACAACCCAGCATTTGACTGCGCAGATGTTGCAAAAGCTAAGCGACGATGTTGGGGAAAGTTGCACGCTTTTGATATGTTGCGGATCGTTTGACGGCAAGAAGGATTCTTACGGGAACCTCACAATAAAGAAGATACCCAAAGCAATTCTCAAAAAGTGCGAGTGGAATCACGACGACTATTCTTTGGAGATAAAGAACCTGCCTATGTCCGCTCCCGACCCGCAGCCCTCCCCCGCCCCCCGCAAAAAATCCTTCAAAAAGCTCCCGCCCGACAGTAATCAATTAGATTTATTTTAAACTTTTCTATATATGAGTGATGAAAATGTTATAATTTATAAGGCGCGCGACGGCAGAACAGAAATCGCTCTAACCAAGATAAGCGATAAGGTTTGGCTTTCTCAATCCGACATCGCAAAACTTTTTGGGACCTCTGTTTCCAACATCAGTATGCACATAAAAAACATACTGAACGACAAGGAGTTGAACGAAAAATCAGTTATTAAGGATTACTTAATAACTGCCTCTGACGGGAAGTGCTACTCTACTTTAATTTACTCTCTTGAAATGATACTCTCGATAGGATTTAGAGTAAGAAGTAAGCGCGCGGTGGAGTTTAGACAATGGGCTCTTAGAAATCTTATAACATATTTGGAAAAGGGATTTTTAATAAATGAGGAACGTCTGAAAAATCCAAATATGTTTGGAGCATTGGACTATTTCGATGAACTGCTTGAAAAGATCCGAGACATTAGGGCATCGGAAAAAAGATTTTATCAGAAAGTCCGCGACTTATTCTCGCTTAGCTATGGATATGACCCAAACGACAAAGCAACTCAGATGTTTTTTGCAGAAGTGCAAAACAAATTGTTGTATGCAGTGACCTTGCAAACTGCCGCCGAGATAATAGTCACACGCGCAGATCCCCAAAAGCCCAATATGAATCTTACATCATGGAAAGGCTCTATTGTACGCAAGGGCGATATCTTAGTTGCAAAGAATTATTTAACAGCGGAAGAAATAGAGACTTTAAATCGTCTTGTAAACATATTCTTAGATTCTGCCGAGCTAAGAGTAAGGCGTCTACAAACAATAACAATGGATTATTGGAAGGAATCCGTTGACAGCCTCTTGGCTTTTAATGACTTCCCCATTTTAAATGGCAACGGTAGTGTAAGCCGAGACCATATGGAGGAAATCGTAAAAGAACGATATGAAGAATTTGACAAAAACAGGCGTATTCAAGAAGCCATCGCGGCCGATATAGAAGACATAAAAGAGCTTGAAGATTTAGAAAAAGAAATTTCTAAAAAGAAGAAGAAAAGCAAATGAGCATTCAAGACGTAAATACGATTGCAAACCGTCTGAGCCTGCGGGAGCCGCAGAGGGATAGCCTGAAAATTTTAGACAGGGTCTTGGAGATCTCAAACCTCACAAAGGGCGCGGACGTTGGGCAGATTTTGGAAATAATCCAAAGCGAGTTCCCGTCGGTGAAGGATTTTGAGAGGGCATTTCCGTCGCTTTGTTTTTCTTTGGCGACGGGCGTCGGCAAAACGCGCCTTATGGGGGCGTTTATCGCGTATTTGCACAGGTTCTATGGCGTAAAAAATTTTTTTGTGGTAGCCCCCAACTTAACCATTTACAACAAGCTTCATCAAGATTTCACCCCGAATACCCCCAAATACGTCTTTAAGGGAATAAGCGAGTTTGCCCAAAACCCGCCGGAAATCGTAACCGGCGACAACTACGAAAGTGGACTTGGAGCGCAAGGCAACCTGTTTTCCAAAGTTGTAATTAATATTTTTAACATTGCAAAAATCACCGCAAAAGATGGCGGAAAACTTGCTAAGGACGACGCCCAGCGCTCGGTTGCGCGCGTGCGCAGGCTGATTGAAACAATCGGCGAAAGCTATTTCGACTTTCTCGCCTCAAAAGAAGATCTTGTGGTGATTATGGACGAATCCCACCGCTATCGGGCATCGGCAGGTTGGGAAGCCCTAAACGACTTAAAACCCGTCTTGGGGCTTGAGCTTACAGCAACTCCGCAAGTGGAGAGAAACGGGAAGTCCGTGCCATTTAAAAATGTCATTTACGACTATCCGCTCGCGTGTGCTATACGCGACGGCTATGTCAAAGAACCCGCCGTGGCGACGCGCGAGAATTTTAACCCAAAGCAGTATTCAGCCGACGAGCTCGAAAAAATAAAGCTTCACGACGCCGTCTGCATTCATGAATCAAGAAAGGCAAGCCTACAAATTTACGCCGACAACAAAGGCGTCAAAACCGTAAAACCTTTCATACTTGTTGTCGCAACAGACACGAAACATTCGGCGGAACTCAAAGGCTATATGGAAAGCCCCGAATTCTTCGAGGGCCGCTATGCGGGGAAAATCCTTGAAATTAACTCCGCGACTTCCGGCGCCGAAAAAGACGAAAATATCAACAAGCTGCTAACGGTCGAAGATCCAAACAACCCCGTGGAAATCGTAATACACGTCAACATGCTAAAAGAGGGCTGGGACGTCACAAACCTGTACACGATTGTTCCGCTAAGGGCGGCGAACTCTAAAACTTTGGTGGAACAATCCATTGGCAGAGGCTTGCGTTTGCCTTACGGAAAGCGCACCGGAGAGCCCGAAGTAGATACTCTCACAATAGTATCGCACGACAAATTCCAGGAAATTGTAGATTACGCAAACGACCCGAACTCCTTAATCCGCAAAACGGTAATCGTTGGCATAGATGTCCCCGAAAGCGGATCCAATGTAGTTAAAGTTGAAAACCCAATAGATGCGGTCATAAATGCAACGGTTCAAGAAATAGCGCCTTCTCAAGAAGGAGAAGAAGGCCCGGTTTCGGAAGTTTCGCAAGAGAAATCTATCATAGAGCGTGCCGCTGAAAAGCATAAGTTTGAATCAGAAAGCGAAAAAAATATAGCGCGAATTACAAAAGAAGTAATTGCATCAAATTTTGAAAACCTCGCAGGCGTGGAAAAACTGTCTGACGAAAAGGTCAAAGAACGCATTGTAAAAGAAGTAAAAGACAGATTGGTGCGTTCGCAGGTCCAAACAGAAATGAATCTGGACGATACATCAAAGGCCGATATAGAAAAAACTGTCCAAAACACTATCGGGCTTGTACAAGAAACAACTATAAATATCCCGCGCGTAATTATAACCCCCAAAGGCGAAAGCCGCAGAAGATTCGCAGATTTTAAATTAAATACTTCCTATTTGCAAAAATATGAAAGAGTAAGCCGCGATATAACAATTCGACAGCTTCAGAGCAACTTTGCCTTCACATTAGAAGCGGAAGAATTGGACTACGAGGAAACGCCAGAGCGAAATATCGTAAGCGCCCTAATGGACTTAGACGATATCCCATACGATGACAACAACGCAGTAATAAATTCAATCGCAAAACAATACGCAGATTTTGTGCGCTCGTATGAGAATGACGAAGCAGAAGTCAAAAAAATTATCCTCTTTAATAGAAGAGAAATTGCAAAGCTCCTACATGACGAACTATTCAAGCATGAAGAAACAATACAAATAGAATATCAAGCAACTGTATCAAAAGGCTTTAAAATAGCGTCCTCAAAAAGCTTCAAATATACAGACGATTCTCAAAAACTAAATTTTAGAAATCCCGCCTTCGCAAAAAAAGATATAAGAAACTACCTGTTTGTAGGCTACAAAAAATCGCTCTTCCCCGAATTGAGTTTTGACTCCGACCCTGAGCGTAGATTCTCCGCAATATTGGAAGATTCACCGCAAGTATTGCGCTGGTTCAAGCCCACAACAAACGATATTATGATTTTCTATGAGTCGGGGAAAGAATACGAACCGGATTTTATTGTAGAAACCAACTCTCAAATGTTGCTCGTTGAAATTAAGGCGAAAAGTGAACTGAGCGACCCAAGTGTTCAAAACAAGGCAAGTGCAGCAAAACTTTGGTGCCATTACGCTTCCGACCACGCTTTGAAGAATGGCGGGAAAGCATGGAAGTATCTGCTCATTCCCGATATTGAAGTATTATCAAATGCAACATTGGAAGCACTAACAAGCAAGTTCGAAAAATGAAAATGCGCTTCTCAAATGCGCCCTTAATATATCGCTATTTTTCTTTATATAATTGAAAACAAGCAAGTAACTCATTCTTATTATATACATTGTTTATTGAACCTCTATCTGTCCCAAAAATCGTCCGGGGGTGGAGGATCCTTTGGCGCCTTATTTCTGGAATCCTTGCCTGATTGAGTTTGGGGTTTATCTATTTCATTTGAATCGGACCTTCCAATCGCATTACCTGGAGGCTGTGTTGCTCCACCAGTATTTTGTGGTGGATAATGATCCCTTTCGGGGAATCCACGCGCTTTTGGAGCTTGCCCTGCACTGCCTGGTCTTGAATGACTACTATCGCCAGGCGGAGAATTCCTATTGCCCGCATTGCTTAAGCCTTGCAATTTATCATTACCCTGTGGCCTGTGCAAAATTGGAGGGTTAAGCACCTGATTCGGTTTTATATTCTGTAAACCCTGCCTTGCAAGTGGCTTTTGAATAGGCATATTGCTCTTAGATTTACCACTCTGTGGATTTGCATTAATTCCGGTATATTTCCGTTCAAGAGTTCCCGTTTTGTTTTGCACAGGTGCTGCGGGATATCTGCCCATCGGCCTATTGGCATATACGGGTGGAATATTATGTTCGGGAGCAAAAAATTTAGCAATATGCACGCTTAAGCCTTGTTTTGCCAAGTTATTTTCGGCCTCTTCCGTATCTTCTCCATCTTGTGCAAAGAGGTAATAATTTGTATCCTCAATATTTATATTCGGGTAAATGCCGTAATCTAGAGGCTCTGCATTGTAAAATTCGGCGTACTTTTTAACAAAAGCGTCTTTGGACTTCTCGCTCAGAAAAACGAGCTTCATATCCAGTCCGGACTGTTTAAAATTGCCGTAGAATACGCGGTAATCTCGCACAGCATTCGCCAAATCCTTAAAATCCTTTCTAATTGCCTTAGGGATGGGCGGGGTCATTTTCACGGCCTGCGCTCTAACAGCGTCAATCGCATGCAAGCGGGGATCCGTTTTTAAACCTTCGCACGTTAGCAGGATTATCTTGCATCTGCGATCTCTTGATGTTTTCAGGAGATCCAGCATATGGTCGTTGTCAACGTAACCTGCATTATCAACTATGATTAGCGATTCCTTTTCCACAGAGCCAAGTTTTTCAAATTTTAGCGCCTCCGCATAGTGCGAACCCGTTTTCTTGCGCTTTATCTTGCGGCTTGCATTTAAATAATAGGCTTTTGTACCACCGTTTACGACTAATTTTGAAATAAACGCCATATCGCCCGTGGCGCTTCCAAATTCACTTTCCTTAATTTCAACGACGGGCTGCGAATCGTCCAAAATCTTTTTCGCATGTGGCAAATTTTTTATTGCCGCTTTTTGGCTGCTACTATGGAGGCATTGCAATCTTATGTTTTTGAGCTCCGGAAGAACTTTTAATATTTCTTTCCGCACGGCGTCATTCGATTTTAGAATGATTGTGTCTTTGCATTGGGAAATTTCACGTGCGTTAAGGCGCTTTTCAACGGCCCTTGTTATTTCAGAGTAGGAAACTTCAGCCTTCGCGCATATCAAAGCCCCCATAAGATAATCGTACATGTTTATGCAGCCGCGCTTTTGCGATATACCTTTCTCATATATGCTGACAATCTTATCCGCGTTGCGTTTAGTTAATGAAGAAATTAATTTACCCCAAAGAGAATCCACATATCCTTTTTCTATATTGGCAATTCTGTACAATTCTTCATCCAAGTTTGCATCCTCAATCTCCTCTTTAAATCTTGCAATAGCCAGATTTTCTTCCGCGATGCTTAATTTCTTTCCCTTAAAAGCGTTCGCAACTTTTGCCCTAAATCTATTGCCGCATTTCTGCCCCGGGTGAGCCTTCTCGTAATCTTCTACATATTTGTTTATTTCCTTTGAACGCTTGCTGTAATCGGAGCAAAGCTTGTCACTTATTCCGTAGATTTTTACCCTGCCGCTTTCATCTATGTATGCCGGAACAGATATCTTATTTAGCTCGCGCGTTAAAATATTGCGGTATATGTGGGTAGCCAACTTTGACCGCGTACCCATTTGTCCCGGGTCAAGCGCGTAAAACGCGTTAAGCTCTTTGTCGTAAGTAATGTTAAAAAATACCTCGTGCGAGTGCAGCTGGGGATCTTCAGCTCTGCTTAGCATATGTTCACAACTAAATCGCAGGGTCTCTCCCGTCAAAACGCTGTCCGTCCTCCCGCCTTTGCGCTTCCTGACTTCCGCAAAATTCTCCAGCCAATCGCCCGCTATATTGCTGGCCTTCCGGTGAGCATCAAACAGTCTCTTATCATCTGTAAACATGGCGAGTATTGAAAGAGGTTTCGGTGCCGAAAAGCAGAAGGAAAACAAAAGCCTTTTGCTCTCACGTGGACGCAACTTTTTTCCGGTCACGGGGTGCTTGTTATTAAGTATGGCCGTAAAAATTTTTTCTGACGGAATATTCTTTGTAAGTCCAAGACGCTCTATAAGTCTACCCTTTATATTAGAGCCGTCAAAATACTGCCGCAATTCCTCTGAAAAATAATTCTCTGCCTGTTGCTTTGATTTGATAGTGCTAAATGTATTCATACATATAAGCATAGGAATTCCTATTCAAGCTCCAACAAGGGCACTGCCGCCGCTACGCGGCGAATATTCTCCTGCTGTGAAATTGCGCAGACCGGCTTGCGCAAAACGCCGCTACGCGGCGAAAAAACAAAGGATTGTTTGCCGGCGTCCATAATGGACGCCTAAGTGTTACACACATAAGCCCCTACCAATGCCATTATTTAGCAAGCGACTCCGTAAAGTTAAGCGCCCATACCGCAGATTATTTTCACCCTAAATCGGCAATAGCCACACCGGCTATTTTATTGCCCAATCACTGTATTTTACCTCCCACTGCTCCAAACGATTTTCTTCTATAAAAAAAAGAAGCGCCTTTGCGCTTCCCTCGTAATGGTATATTTTTTTGTAGGCATTGCCTTTATGGTGACAGAAGAAAAAACTGTCTAGACAGTTTTCCCCGGGAAGGAACTAGCTTTCATACGCTCCCGAAACCCAATATATTCTGTTACTCCTATTAGGATATTCGGTGAAATTTCACCTTTTACCAAATCCCAAGCTATCTTCACGTCATAGTTGTGCGGATTGTCCTTGTACTGCTTATATCCTTCAATACTGTCAAATATATCAATTATTTTTTTGGCGCCAATATCCCTATCTAACGACTTGCATTTTATCTTTTCCAGAATTGCCGTAACCTGACTGAAAATCGTATTGTCAGTCTCGGAGGTTTCAGCACATTGTGCTTCTGGTTTATCGTTCATAAATTTGTCATATACCTCTTCCGAATAATTATCGTATTGGGCATCCTCTGCTAATTGTTTTGCATATTCGCGTCCAAGATTCTCCCACATTTCATCTAAGCCGCTATGAGAATTATCCTCTTTTTTGTCTTGGAAATTTGATGTATCTTCGGTTATTCCGGTAGAATTTGCTATAACAACCTCAGTTGGGGATGCTTTTGAAGGATCATTAGTCGCGCCGCTATCATCCGTTTTCTCCGTCCTTTTAGACGAGCCATCCGAACTTGAATCTTCTTCTTTCCCATTCCCTTCCGCTTTCAAACTCGCGCGGACTTTCCTTAAATAATCCTCTAATTTACCTATTATACGGAGCTTTTCATTATCGGATACATTCTCAAAATATTCAAAAAACATCTCCTCCTTGCTAGGTTTCGGCATGGATGGTATATACGAATCTGTTAACACCTTGAGCTTTTTCCTTAGCGCACTGCTGCTTACGCATTCGCCTTTCAATGATTCTTCTGCTTGCTTATATATTTGCTCTCGGTCTTCCAATTTGCGGGTTTTGGACAAAAAACTCCGGAGAAGAGATTCCGGGTACTTTACGAACGCCCTGTGTGCTTGTATAAAATCACAATAACGTATCATTCTGGAATACATGCCGCTGTCGTAAAAATCCCCCACTACTTCTACAAATTTGCGATAGGGTATCTTCCCCTTATTTCTACTGCGCCACAGCTTGAACAATACTGCCTTATAGATGTCGTCATCCTTGTGCTTATTCATCAAACTAAGGATTATCCCATACCTTGTGACTTTTTTCGTATTTTTTAATTTCTCCTTAATACAATTAAAAGCCGCGATACATCTCTGTGGGTATTTTTCTGTTGAACCTGCCAGTTTGGAGGACTTGTTCTTGTTGTCGTTTAATTTTTCTGTTTTAACTTCCATAGTGTAATTCAGTATAAGACTTCTGCGTAAAAAATTAAAAAAAACGCGAAATATACCTATTGCGTAATACAATCCAATATGACGAAGACTTTGGCGTAATATTACTGCTAAGAAATTCTATAAAATTTTTAGCGCTTGATACGTCTTTTTATGAAAGACGAAATAGTCGCAAGAATCGGATTTAATGGCGGAGCTGTGGAGATCTCAGAGGATGTACTTTGCAAGCACACGATTTTTATAGGCTCAACGGGTAGCGGAAAGACTACTTCTTGCAATGTGCTCTTGCGCGACTTAATCCGCTATAAGGCAGACGACAAAAAGCGAAAAATGACACTAATCGTATTTGATTTTAAAGGCGACGGCACTTTAGAAAAAATTAGAAGTTGGGCTAATGAATGCGGCAGGGATACTGATGTATTGGATTTTTCTCCCGAAGGGCAATTTTACTATGACCCGCTTTGTGGCTTTGACTCCCTAAAAAAGCTCTCTCAATATGCAGAGAGTATATTGGAGGTTCTTCCCGAAGATGGAGAGCAGTACTGGCAACACGCCTTGCGAAAGCGAATAACATGCGTGCTAGAATATGTCCTATTTAAGTATGAGACCCCGAACTTTGAAAACTTTTTAAATGAAATTTTTAATTTTTTAAGCCGCACTAATGAACTATTGTATGAAATTGGCAAATTTGAACTGGCAATAGAAGATATACTAAGCAAAACCCGCGAA
>UMCT01004470.1_pt1 | contig 12874 bp, 9 predicted proteins | sample 1964291 | NCBI WGS metagenome assembly UMCT01 (sample SAMEA4835974, study PRJEB28245) | human gut metagenome | biome: gut microbiome; material: fecal sample | place: Denmark | collected 2008 | reverse complement strand
CCGGATCTTGTTATTTTAGGTAATAGCCGCGGTATGAGTGGTGTGAACGGATACAAGTTAGAAGCAGAGTTGCGAGGAAATCCCTGTGTATATAATCTTACCTCTACTGGTCAGAGATTGAGTGAGAGTGCCTTGTATTATTCCTATTTACCATCTTCTGTGCAAGTAGTTGTACAGTGTGTGGATTTAGATCAATTACGTGGCCCGATCGAATTGGATGATCCCAACCGGGTAGCTCTACATATGTATGGATATAAAATGGATGGTTTTACCTGTGAATTACTTCCTGCTTTAGAAAAAACTTTAAGTGAACCGAATTTATACTATAATTATGTGGCTCGAAATTGTTTATTCTCCGGCTTGACTACTTATCTGCGTAATAAGTTGGATGATGATGTTATCCCCGGAATTATAACCTCTGATTTACGTTATCCAAACTCTACGATGTCTGATAGAAATGAATCTGTCTATAAACGGAAAGTAGAAGAACAGAATGAAGAAAATAAATTCGAGGCATATCAGATTACTCCTGAATGGAAAAGGTTGATAGAGCGTTCTTCCGTTTATTTTAGGGATAGGGGTATTATTTATTGTCTGGTTGTCATGCCGTATAACCCGGATATAACAGCTTTTACAGTAGCGGAGAAACAACGAGCTTTGCGAATGTTTACTCAAATGTTTGATTCTATCCTTATCGTCGACTGTATGGAGCTATTGGATACGTCGGATTTTTATGATGCTATCCATCCGAACCGGAAAGGAGCGGAGAAGATAACAGATCAGATCATCCGATCATTGCGTTCATCTGGTTTTTCTTTTTAGGATGATATAAACAAGGTTTCTCTATGTATTTCCAGGATAACATACCCAATCCGGTGCTAAGGATAGTGGTAAGAGCCAATGTCAATATAAAGCTATACCGATCAAGTCCGTAATGAATGAATATTTGGATGATCGGGAAATGAATCAAGAAAATACCATACGAGAAATTTCCCATCCGATTGAATACATGTAACCACTTGAATCCATAAGCTACCGTGATAATGATAGAGGCTAGAGCGATAGGCTCGAAAATACTCAGCAGCAGATACTCTCTACCCAATAAAAGAAATAGGCTGACAGGGAACAAATATCTCATATATTTTCGAAAAACAGGGAAATAGGCAAGTATGATAATACCGGAACAAAAGTACATCATTTGTCCGGGGAATTGTCTTTTCATGAATTCATAAATAGGGTTGTGTGTCATATCATCTAAATAATTACACGTTGTCGAGTAGATGAAAGATAAGATATAAATAAGAAGTAGGCATACCAATTTATTGTATCTTTTCAGTAACCAATAGATAATGGGTATAATGATATATAGCATGAATTCAACCTTGATAGTCCATAAAGACCCATTCATCGCTTGTAAAGGATTGGTATCGAATACGCCGGGTAAATCCGGCGATAAAAAGTTAAATGTAAGTAAATTACAGATAAGATAGGTGTATAAGCTAGAAGAGGTGAGGTATTCCCTGCAGGATAAAGAGGTAAGGAATAATCCGATTAAGGCACATAATAAAATAGTCAAGCTGTAGGCGGGCATAATACGTTGAATACGTTTACGGAAAAAAATCCGGGTATTAGGCGTACGTAAGAAGCTAAACATAACAAGAAATCCACTAATAATAAAGAAACCTTTCACTCGAAATCCTCCGCTAACAAACCAAAAAGGATCTGTCTCTGTCAGTGTGCTGAAATGGTTGAACATGACAGAATACGCAAGAAAGAAGCGAATAAAATCAAAATTATTCGCTTCTTTTACTTGATTTATTAATCTGGAGTTGAGTAAAACTTTCTCTGATTGATTCATTGTTCTATTTGACTACAATGATTTTTGTTACGACGCTCTCTGAGGCTTCCTCCGTGGAAGCTAGTACAAGATATACGCCTGTCGCTACACGTGATCCGTTTGCGTTCCGGCAATTCCAGATAGCTTGCCCCCCCAAGGATTTAGTTTGATAAATAATATTTCCGTTTAAATCCGTGATTTTTACATTCGAATTATCCATTAATCCTACAATCGTTACTTTATCCATATGTTCGGGACGTACCGGATTAGGATATGCGTAGATCTCCGAGTAATCAGATTTACCTTCCGAAGCTTCTCCTTGATAGGAATTTAGTCCTTTATCGGTACCGATAAAAACTTCACCGGTCTTATCGTTTATCTCTATATCGTATATGTTATCGGAAAGGAGCGGGCTATTGGTCGTATTAAATTGATAAACGATTGTCTCATTATCATTATCTAGAACATAGACGCCATTTCCTTTGGTTCCAATCCATTTTCGATTACCTGCGTCTACTTTTAGGGTCGTGACGACAACGTTATCTAAGAAATAAGCGAGATTGCCAGTTTCCTCATTGGTATATTTTACCCTTGTACAACGTGTAGCGGCTTTATCCTCAGCGGAAGAGATCCTAGGTTTAGTGAAATATACGGCTCCCCGATTCGTACCAACCCAGATATATCCATCCTTATCCTCGGCTACGCATGTATAATTACTAGGAGTCAATTCTTTTCCGTCGGTATCAATAAGTGTAGTAAACTCATACGAGGAAACTTCGTCTAAAGACTCGCTATTCGGTATCATTACAAGTTTAGGGGTGTTACGAGGCACATAAATCCATTTGTCGTTAGTGGAGGTTATAAGTATATCGTTTATTGTATAAACTCCTCTAAGTTGTTCGATATCCAAACGATGCCATGCTCCTGCTTTGTCAAGAACAAGTACCGCATGGTTAACCTCTGAGCTTGTCATCCACAAATTTCCATTTTTATCAAAGGCCAGTCCATCTATATAACAATAACCGGACCCATAGCCTCCTGCGGTTTCTTTAAAGGCATTCTTTTCATTGTATGACTGGACGGGAGTTCCATTCTTATATTGGATAACGCCATCACCCATGGAAGAGGCGTATACGATTTCATCATTAGAATCATCGGTCGTTACGGCTATACTTGTATAGTCTCGTGGATTTCTTGGTAAATTGAGTTTCTTTTGGGCTTCTTTAGGATCGATAAAAGACCATTTATCATAATCGTATGTAAGAATATAACCTCCTTTGTCGAAGCGCTTACCATTTAGGAGGTCTTTACCTCCTATGATCATATATACTTTATCATTTTTACAAACAATATCGAATGCGCTATTGCTGTAAGGTCCGTCTAAAATGATAGGTTCATTAAGAGCCTCAAAACTATTTGAGCCTTTCCGTTGGATAGAACGTAGCCCTTTGCTTCCTTCCGCTATCCAATATTTGTCTGCTTGATAGGTACTGATATCATTGATACTTAAGTTTATTTGGTCAAACTTTTGCGTATCGGATACGATGAAAACCCTTGAGTTATCTATACATGCTAATTTTTCGCCTATTACTTTCATGTATTTTAGGGTTGAGCTATTTATTATTCGGGAAAGCTCTCCATTGTTTTCATAGAAGATACCTTGCTGACTGACCAAGTAGAACAAGGTATTCTTGAATGAAGCGATAGCTGAGATCGTATGACTATCGGAAAGGTTTGATAATCCATAGGGCTTCCAGTTTGCCTTATCCAGTAGGTTCTCTTTTAATGAGGCGTATATAATCCCCGAAGATACTTCTGCCTTATTGGTTGTAGAGGCATATATATTGCCATTCTGTATGGCACACGATGTTATATTTAAGGAAAGCTTGTAGGTATCCTTTATTTCCTTTTTGGCCATATTGATCACGACGATACCGAATGCTGTCGATAAATAGGCATATTCATCATGTACCAATACTGAATTGATTTGTTTGTCTCTTATGGACGTACTGGTCGACAGATAAGGTAGATTTGTCGCCACTCCTCCCTCAAGTATATCTATATTTGAATTATCATAGATAATAAGGAGTGATTTTGTTTGTTTATTATAGCGGATCAAAGAAATCGTATTATCATTTAATCCGTTTCCTTTATAATATTGCTTAATACTATTATCTTCTTTTCCATACGTATAAAGAGATCCTTCCGCTACCACAAATACTTGGTCGTTCGATTCCTCTACGCTGTTTGTGTTATTGTAAGAAAGATACGTTTTCCATCCGGTTGTATTAAAATTCGCGGCTAATACAGTGAATGAAAAGAATGAAAATAGAATGATAGTAAGTATATGTCTCATATTAACAATTGTAATCAGATAAAAATAATGTTAATTTCATGACGGCTTTCGCACGATGGCTGATCTGGTTTTTTGTATCGTTACCCATCTCGGCGAAAGTTTGTGTATAGGTATCAGGCATGAATATAGGATCGTATCCAAATCCGCTATCTCCGCGTTTTTCGGTAGTGATAGAGCCATTTACGATACCGTCGAAGGTATATTCTTTTCCGTCAAGGATTAGAGCTATGACCGTGCGGAAACGTGCTTTTCTGTTTTCTTTATGATTCATTTCGGACAACAGCTTGTTCATATTAGCTTCCGAGTCGTGCTCTGTTCCTGCGTAACGAGCCGAATAGACTCCCGGAGCATTATTTAATACCTCGACTTCTAATCCCGTGTCGTCAGCGAAACAATCATATCCGAATTTCTCTTTGATATAGCGGGCTTTTAGCAAAGCATTTCCCTCTAAGGTATCTGCCGTCTCGGGGATATCGTCATGGCAATCGATATCGGATAAACTTATGATTTCCGCGTATCCGGCGGTTATCTTGCGGACCTCGTCCAGTTTGTGTTGATTATTTGTCGCGAATACAAGTTTCATATTTCGTAATCTATTAAATAAGAAAGCATTTCTATACGGTAGATATATAACGTATGGAAATGCTTTAAATTGTTTGTATATTCTTTTTTAAGTCTTTATCTGATCGAACCCCTCACCATATACCCCTCGGACAATGCTTTGGGAGATGAACGCTTGGTGGTCTATCCGTTTCACGATCCGGAAGATGGAGACGGATTCGGATTTCTTGGCGAGTAGTACGACTACCTTGACGGGTTTGCGGGAATAACCGCCCTCGCCGTCCAGTATCGTGCAGCCACGGCCTAAGTCATGGATGATGCGATCCGCTATCTCGTCGTACTTCTGGGAGAAGATGAGGAATTGTACGGATTGGCGGTTACCGTTCAATACCATGTCGAGAACGTAATTGCTTATGACCATCTCCACGAAACCGAAAACGATCTTGTCCACGTTATGGAACAGGAAGAAAGAGGAACTGATGATGAAGAAATCGCAAAACAGAAGGATACGTCCGATCGATATATTCTTATATTTATTGATTACCGCACCGATAATATCCGTACCTCCGGTACTACCGTTGGCCGAGAATACCAGTCCTAGTCCGGCACCACACATAAACGCTCCGATTATGATAGCCATAAACGACTGGTCGTGCAGTATAGGTTGTCCTTTCAGCAGCCACTCGAAGAGAGAGAGAGAAGCCGAGAGTGAGAAAACTCCGAAAATAGTTTTTATCAAGAATTTTAGACCAAGGATCTTTAAGGCTACCACCAACAAGGCTACGTTGATGACAAAATAAGATACGGATACCGGGATCAATCCATTGGAGGCAAAGAAGATCAACGCACAGATACCACTTACCCCACCTGTCACGATTTCGTTGGAAAGGATAAAGGCGTTGAATCCGAATCCGTATAATAGAGTTCCGAACAGGATCATTAGATAATCCTGTACGGAAAAATAGATTTTTGTGAGTTTTAAGTTCATCCCACTACGATATTAACGATTTTGCCGGGAACGACAATTACCTTCTTAACGGTCTTGCCTTCCATCCACTTCGCTGAGTTCTCATGGCTCAAGGCCGCCTTCTCAGCGTCTTCACGGGAGATATCTGCCGGAAGTTCGAGGTTGAAACGGGCTTTACCATTGAATGAGATGACGTAGGTAACTGATTTTTCTACCAGATACTCTTCGTTATGTTCCGGCCACTGGGCATCGCAGATGGTCGTATCATGTCCTAATTGATGCCATAGCTCTTCCGTGATGTGGGGAGCGAACGGAGCCAATAAGGTGATCAGCGGCTCCAAGATGGCGCGCTTGCTGCATTTTAAGCTCGTTAACTCGTTCACGCAAATCATGAAGGCGCTAATGGACGTGTTGTATGAGAAATGCTCGATGTCGAACGTTACTTTCTTGATCAGCTTATGCAAGGATTTCAATTCGTCGGCCGTAGGCTCGGCATCGGTAACTTGCAGGGTATCCGTATTGCCGAAGAACAAGCCCCAAAGCTTCTTTAAGAAACGGTGTACGCCGTCGATACCGTTCGTATCCCAAGGCTTGGATTGCTCCAGCGGGCCTAGGAACATCTCGTACAAACGTAGGGTATCGGCACCATATTTCTCAACGATCATATCCGGGTTCACTACGTTGAACATGGATTTGGACATCTTCTCGACCGCCCATCCGCAGATATATTTACCATCTTCCAATACGAACTCTGCGTCGTTGTATTCCGGACGCCAGTTCTTGAAAGCCTCTATATCCAACAGATCGTTAGATACGATATTTACGTCTACGTGGATAGGGGTGACCTCGTATTGGTCTTTCAAGTTCAAGGAAACGAATTTATTGGTTCCGTTGATGCGGTACACGAAGTTCGACCGTCCTTGGATCATACCTTGGTTGATCAATTTCTTGAACGGCTCTTCCTCGCAAACGATACCCAAGTCGAATAAGAACTTATTCCAGAAACGGCTGTAAATCAAGTGGCCAGTAGCGTGTTCCGTACCACCGATATATAAATCCACGTTTCTCCAATATTCATCCACGTCTTTAGCTACCAAGGCTTTATCATTACGCGGATCCATATAGCGCAAATAATAAGCGGAAGAACCGGCGAAGCCCGGCATCGTACAAAGCTCCAGCGGGAAGATCGTCTGGTTATCGATCTTCGATACCTCGGTGACTTTTTGGTTTACCGTGTCCCAAGCCCATTTAACGGCGTGTCCTAATGGAGGCTCGCCCGTCTCGGGAGGCAAGAATTTATCTACTTCCGGCAGCAACAAGGGCAGACATTCTTCCGGCAACATCTGAGGCATGCCATCGGCGTCGTAATATACCGGGAACGGTTCGCCCCAATAACGCTGGCGGCTGAAAATAGCGTCGCGCAAGCGGTAGTTTATCTTCACACGTCCCAGATCGTGATCTTTTACGTATTTCTTGGTAGCGGCTATCGCTTCCTTGATCGTCAGTCCGTTCAAGGAAAGATCGCAATAAGGAGTAACGCCGGCTCTCGGAGAATTGCATACGATACCTTCCTTGGCATCGAAACTTTCCTCGCTTACGTCGCAACCTTCCACCAAGGGGCGGATTTCCAGTCCGAAATGCTTCGCGAAAGCGTAGTCGCGGCTATCGTGCGCCGGAACCGCCATGATCGCTCCCGTACCGTAGCCGGCCAATACATAGTCGCTGATCCAGATGGGAACCGCCTCGCCCGTAAACGGGTTAATAGCGTAGGAACCACTGAATACACCGGTTACCTGACGGTCGGCGATGCGCTCGCGCTCGGTACGTTTCTTGGTGCGATCTAGGTAAGCGTCTACTTCCGCTTTTTGGTCTGCCGTAGTTAATTGTTGAACCAATTCGCTTTCCGGAGCTAATACCATGAAGGTAACACCAAACATCGTATCGGCACGGGTCGTAAAGATCGTGAATTCCCTGTCGCTGTCTTTTACCTTGAAGCGAACCTCGGCACCTTCGCTGCGTCCGATCCAGTTCTTTTGGGTCTCTTTCAAGGAATCCGTCCAGTCGATCGTATCCAATCCGTCCAACAGGCGTTGTGCGTAAGCGGATACACGTAAGCACCATTGGCGCATGATCTTTTGTTCCACCGGATAGCCTCCACGCTCGGAAACACCGTTCACGACCTCATCGTTCGCTAATACGGTACCCAAGGCGGCGCACCAGTTTACCATGGTCTCGCCACGATAAGCGATCCGGTAGTTGAGTAATATCTCTTGTTTTTCTTTATCGCTCTTGGCTTTCCATTCATCGGCGGTGAAACTAAGTTCCTCTCCGCAAGCTACGTTCAGACCTTCCGTACCACTGGTCTCGAAAGCCTGTATCAACTCGCTGATCGGGCGGGCTTGCTTCTCGTCGTTGCAGTAGTAGCTGTTGAACATCCGGATGAAGGCCCATTGCGTCCATTTGTAATATTCGGGATCGCAGGTACGGATCTCACGGCTCCAATCGTAGCAGAAACCGATCTTTTCCAATTGCTCCCGATAACGGGCTATATTATTCTTTGTCGTGATCTCCGGATGTTGTCCGGTTTGGATGGCGTATTGCTCGGCGGGTAGTCCGTAAGCGTCGTAACCCATCGGGTGCAATACGTTAAAACCTTGCAAACGTTTGAAACGCGAATAAATATCAGAAGCTATATAACCGAGCGGGTGGCCAACGTGCAATCCCGCACCGGAAGGATAGGGGAACATGTCCAATACATAGTATTTAGGCTTATTCGTGTCCTTTTCGACTTTATAAACCTTTTCGGCAATCCAGTAGTCGTGCCACTTCTTCTCAATCTCTCTGAAATTGTACTCCATGATCGTTTATCGTTTTTGTATCGTTTTCTATTTAAGGCCACAAAGTTAGTGAATTTATTTATTTTATATGAGTTATTTACATGAACTGTTTATTTCACGTAACCAATCCGGGGGCGAGATTGATTCTCGGTTCTTTTCGCTTGTAACTCAGCGAGTGACAGATTGATTAGCTCAAGTTGCGTACGGGTATCTTCGTTGATGTCGTTGTAATCGGCAAATGCTTCTTCGATATACGCTTTGAGTTCCTTTACTTCTTGTTGGAGTTCAAGCAAAGGGGAGGAAGAACTTATTATTTGTCGTATGCCGACGAAAGCACGCATGATAGAGATATTGACTTTAATGGCTGTATCGGATCTGAGTACAGAAGAAAGCATTGCTATACCTTGCTCCGTGAAAGCGAATGGAGCATATTGGTTACCTCCTTTCTTTGAGATGCCAATTTGGCATACCATATTGTTTTTCAAGTTGTTAAATTCTTGAATTGTTAATGTGAACATAAAATCATTAGGAAAGCGTTCTATGTTTCGTCTGACCGCACGTTTCAATTGGGCGGTTTCCGTTCCATACATTTCCGCCAGATCAAAATCCAGCATGACTTTTTGCCCTCTGATCTCATAAATATTGTTTTGTATCGCTTGTAATTCCATAGTATAAGAACTTATTAGTTTACTTTATTTGATATAACCAATTTTAGGTCTTTTAGCATTGTTCTTTTTCTTTGTAGCCAGTTCGGAAAGAGCTATGTAAATATCATCCAAAGACTTTTGGGTATCTTCACTGAGATCATTGATAGCGCAAAGCGTTTCTTCATTAGCCATTTCAAGAGATTTGATACGTTCTTGTAGCTCTTTAATTTCGATGGAACTAGTGGTAGCTTGTAAGGTATAATTCCGAATAGCGACAAAGACTCTCATAATGTTTCTGTTGATTTCTATGGCAGTTTTAGAATTTAGCACACTACTAAGCATAGCCACCCCTAATTCCGTGAAAGCAAAAGGCTTATATTTGAAATTACTACCTCTTCCTTTGTTCAAGATACCAAATTGGCATCTTGAAAGTTCCTCCTTGGTTAACTCAAACATGAAATCATCTCCTTCAAAGCGTTCTATATTACGTCTGACCGCACGTTTCAGTTGGGCGGTTTCCGTTCCATACATTTCCGCCAGATCAAAATCCAGCATGACTTTTTGCCCTCTGATCTCATAAATCTTGTTTTGTATCGTTTGTAATTCCATAGTAAAGATTTTAGTTTAATATTATGGTCGCAAAGGTTTGTAAAATAATTGAGATAAGCAATAAGCTAGTTGGATATTAATGATTGGTTGCATTTGTAAGTTGTACAATGAGTTATTGCTGATCCGGCTTATTGTCTATTTTTTATGTGTTCTTATTTTCCTTATAAGATTTCCGGGAAAAACACGTACGTGATTTATGAAAAACACGTACGACTTTTCGGAAAAACATGTACGTGTTTTCCGGAAAACATGATGATGTTTTTATATCACTGATATTCATGTATATATAACTTGATACCTTTGCATGGACTTATTGTGTGTTTTTTCTTCTTGTATTTGTTATTTTGTTGTTCTATCGTTTGTTTATGAATTAAAAATATTTAATTTTGCTTATCTATAATAAAGGATGAAGTCATTTATATATATACTATTAACTTCCTTGACTTTCCTTGTGGTAGGATGCCAAAATGAATCTGAGGAAATCCGTTTGATCAATCAGGCGGAACGCCTGTTTGATGCCTATCCGGATAGCGTAATCACTACATTGGATTCCATTCCGCTCCCGGAAGAGATGAGTCCCCGTCTGATAGCCCGTTGGTGTATGTTGTACGCACGTGCCGCCGATAAAATAGAGGACGAAATGCCTTATACGAACCAGCTTGAGATCGCCTTGAAATACTATCAAAAGAAAAAGATGCGGGAAGAGGAGGCTGAGATCGGCCTTTATCTGGGGCGTTCGTATGTGGAGGATAAGGAGTACGAGAAGGCAATGAGGGCTTACTCCGATGCGCTGGAGGTAGCGTTGGCGATTAAGAACTATAATCGTGCCGGGTATATTTGTAGTTATATGGGGGATTTGTATGAACTGGATGATCGTTATGTGTTAGCTGCAAAAAAATATAAGGAGAGCGGACGGTATTTTCGATTGGCCGGTAATATGAAAAGCTATGTGCGTTCGTTTGTGAATGAGGGAAGGAGTTATATGGATGTTGATTCTAATTATTTAGCTTTAACTATATTGAAGCGAGCAGAAGTGATAATAGATTCCTTGAGAGTAGATGAGGTTAGAAATTATGTATACAATGGTCTAGGTAATATATTTAATGTTTTGGAAAAATATGATTTAGCTGAAAAATATTTATTGAAGAGCATAAAAGAGGATTCGAGTGATACTGCTTCGGATTATTTGACCTTATCAGATCTTGAGCAAAAGCGTGGAAATTTAGAACAAGCGGAAAATTATCTTCAAAAGGCTAATAGTGTATCCATAGATAATGATTTTGTACCGGCTACTATTGCTTATCATTATTATAAAATAAATAAAGAAAGAGATGATTATAAAAGAGCTTTGTCTTTTTATGAAGAATATGTAGCAGCAGAGGATTCCCTTATGAATATAAGTAAATCTGTCGATATATATGATACAGAACAAAAATATGAACATTTGAAATTGCATAATGAAAATATAAGATTACTATTAAAGGGGCAAAGGAATTATACTTTTATATTGATATTGTTATTTTTATGTGCTTTACTCATTATTGTCTATTTAGCTACGATAAGAAGAAAGAATCGTTCACTTTTAAAACAACAAGAAAAAATTAATACTTTGAATCAAAGCATATATCAATTATATGCAGAACTTCGGAGAAAGAGTGATGAACTAATCCAATTGCAAAATACTCAGTATTCTTCGGTGAAAATGCAAGTGGAATATGAAAATGTACAGAAAGAGGTAGATAGCTTGAGATCTCGATTATTCGAATTAAGAGAATCTAAAATTCTCAATAGTAATTTAGCTAAAAAAATAAAGAAAATATCTCAAACTGTGCAGCCTAATCATTCTGAAGCACCCGTTTCCGAAAAAATGTGGATTGATATTGAAGTTTTGATGATGGAAGTTTACCCTAGTGTTATAAAGGTACTGAAGGATGCAGGCTTGTCACCATCGGAGATGCATCTTTGTTTCCTTACATTATTTAAACTTGATTCAACAGCTATATCTATCCTTTTAAATATTATTCCTACTTCCGTCGATCGTACACGTTTGCGAGTACGAAAGAAATTAAATTGGGAAGGTAAACAAGGATTGTATGAATCTCTTGTTAATATTTAGTATGTAATAAACCTTCATTTAAGGGGCTCTACGATTGTTTGTCTATGTATTTGTTTTTATAGTATTTGATTGTCAAGTGTTTACGTTTTTTTCTTTGTCTATGTGGATTACATAATTTAACCCCTTTAGATCATATATAATCTCTAGATTTGCAACCGAAACATAACAAAAAAAGAGAGATTATGAAAAATGTAAAATGGCTACTAACAGTGTTGTTTATTTTTTCAATTTGTATTCCATCTTTTGCAGGTCATGTGCCTTTACATGGTCATCTTAAGAAAAAACAGCGATCTGTAAATTTGGATGTACCTATAAAAGCAGACATAGATGAAACTTCAAAAGTTTTGTCTTTGGAGTTTTTAGAATATATAGGAGAGGTACGAGTATCTGTTGTGGATGCGAATGGAAATATCGTTTATGAGGAGATAGTGGATACACAAGATGTTTCTTCTAGTATTATCTCATTAGATGAATGTACTTCTGGATCTTATGGACTTTATATATCAGATTCAGAAAACTACGCAGAAGGTTTTTTTAATTTAAATTCTTGCCTAATTGATAGATTAATTTGAAAGACAAACGCTTATGAAAGTTTTGCAAAGTTTCGGGTAACGATTTGGCAACTGTGCTAATTTCAGTATTTTACAGTCTCATACTTATAAGACAACTTTCTTTTTAACAAAGGTAAGAATATTTTTTTAGATTAGAGAAAATTTTGAAGATAAAAATTAAAAATGTCTGGAGAGGATTGGAGGAATTCAGAAGGAAAATATTTTTATACATTTGCAAAATGAAGAAGTTTATGAAAGACAAGAATCAAGTAGTGCCCGATGAGGTGTTAAGTAAGGAGTTCCTTAGCCGATTCAAGACAGAAGCCAATGTGAGCAGATTCCTGAAACAGTTGCATACTCCTCAAATCCGCAACCTATAGGGTTTAGTGGGAT
>UMCT01041556.1_pt1 | contig 12880 bp, 10 predicted proteins | sample 1964291 | NCBI WGS metagenome assembly UMCT01 (sample SAMEA4835974, study PRJEB28245) | human gut metagenome | biome: gut microbiome; material: fecal sample | place: Denmark | collected 2008 | reverse complement strand
AAGACACCCGCCATTTTTTTAGAAAGTTGAGGAAGCATGAAAGAGTTAAGCGTTTTTGTTGACGAATCTAAAGATTTTGGTGAATATGATTATCATGCTCCTTATTATATTATTTCATTAGTCTTTCATAATCAAAATATGAATATATAGATGCACAAGATATAATTGAATTGATCAAATACTTCAAGACGATGGAATATAAAATCAACATTTTTTATAATTTTTGCTCTATATCGAAGTCTAGACAGAATCATGATAAAATATGTAATATAGAAATGGAAGTATTCAAATGGACGAATTTAATAAAGAAGTATGTAAACTATATAAAAACATTGATGAACAAATTGAGTATTTGAAAATGTTTAAAAAAATCATAATAAACGAAAATGAGCGATCTATATTAGAGGATAGAAATTATATATCTGTAATCAATCCATATAAAGAATTTTTTGCAACTAATCAGATTGTTAAAAATATTGAAGGGTATACGAAGAAAATTCATATTTATGAATCGGAAACACCTATACAAAATATACTTAGTGTTGTTAAATATGATGATAAAATTTCTGACTATTTTTTTAGAACCATTGGGCAATTTGAAAGGAAATTTAAAAATGTATTAATTAATGCAATTTGTGAATTGTATGTTCATAATTCTCAAATGCCAAATGAATCTTTAAAATGCTTAGAGTATATCACTGAAATCGAAAAATTTATAAACCAATACACAATTGAACTAACACTTAATAACGGAAGTACATATACTTGTTTAAACAAACCATATTTAATAGATGCAATACAGAGAAATGTAGTTGTTTTTCCTAAATTTGCAACAAATTTTCCAAATTCATTGTCTAAAAAAGGTTATGTGTATAATGAATTTGTTTTGGAAAATCGATTTATGATATTAAAAAAATTGTATGATATAGGTACTGGAGATAAAAGTTCATCAAAAAATATACTTTTACAGCATTATTACAATTCTCAAAAGATGCTACCTTTATGGGTTATTCCTAACGCTTTAACCCTCGGGGAACTAAACGTTTTGTTTTCGATGTTAAATATGTCAACACAAAAACAAATCTGTGCAAAACTAATGAATGTTGATATTACAAAAATTAAAGAAAAGAATGTATCTACCTTTATGGGCTATGTAGAAAATATTCGAAGAATAAGGAATGTGATTAATCATTACGAACCACTTATCCCGTTTTTATTAAATAACATAAAAGAAAAGCATCTTAAAGATTCACAAATTATAAAAACAATAGAATTCCTTGCTACTTACTCTGAGCCAATAATTATTACTATGCCATATATTCCAGTTACAGATTACAACAAGAAAAAGGTAGCTGTTTTGAAAAAAGTTCAACAAGTTATGCAAAAGAGCAACAAGTTGTAAAGTTGCTCTTTTATTCTAAACAAAAAAAGAGAATGGACGTATCCACTCTCCCTGTCAGCCAATGGGCCAACCTTCGTCATGAGTAATATACCACACTTTTTGAAAAATGCAAATAAATTTTACGCAATTCCCCCTTCCCCCACAATAAGCCATAAGTGTTTTTTTAATATTCACTATTTTCCGCGATAGAATAATCACATAGAAATATGTTATTTGTTTATAAAGACAGAAAAGCTATATTCATTGCAGACAGAGGATATGAATCCATCAATTCCTTTGAGAAGATTAAATTATCTGGAAATAAGTATCTGGTCCGAATCAAGAATATTTATTCCACTGGTATATTACGTAGTTTTGGACCATTTTCATATGACGAATTTGATGTGCAAGTCAAACGCATATTGACTAGAAAACAGACGAATGAAATAAAAGCTCATCCTGAAATCTATAAGTTTGTGCCACAAAATCAGCGATTCGATTATTTTGGTGATACTCCATTCTATGATTTTGAATCTCGATTGGTTCGTTTTAAAATTACAGAGGATACATATGAATGCATCTTAACAAATTTAGATGAAAATGAATTCAGTATGCAAGATATCAAAAAGTCGTATCGTCTACGTTGAGAAATTGAAACTAGCTATTACTTAGAAAAAGAGCCCACCAAATCATATAAAATGATTTGTATGGGCTCTTTTCATTTGCCAAGTTTTGTATACATCTCTATTTAATCTTATACTTCAAATATTCCGAAAAAAGAAGACGCAATGAATCATAAACTATTGATCAAGCCGTTATTTTAACTTAATGCATTGCCAGACAAATGATTATTCTTCAATTATATTTTTCTTTTATTACGCGTATGAAATGATTTAGAAACCTTTCGAACTCCAAGTACTGGAGCCAAGAAAATGATAATTGGATAAATCTCCAAACGACCAATCAACATCGCAAAAGAGAGTACGATCTTACTAAAATCAGAGAACATGGAGAAGTTGCCCATTGGACCACACAAACCATATCCAGGACCCACATTTCCAATACATGTAATGACGGATGTGATGGTTGTTTCAAAATCAAAATTATTAAAGGAAATCAAGAAGAATAAGATGCCAACAATTATGATAAAGCTACAGAAATAAGCCATGATCTGATTGACAACCTCTGTATCCACCACTTTACCATCCATTGTGATGGCCTCTACTTTTTGTGGGTGTAATAACTTTTGAATGTCCAACTTGATTTTCTTTACAATAATCAATAGACGACTAATTTTTACACCACCACCAGTCGAACCAGCACTTGCACCACATACCGTTAATAAGAATAATATCATCTTACTAAATTGTGGCCATACACTATAATCACAACTTGAATATCCTGTTGTTGTAATGATGGAACCCACTTGAAAACTCGCAAGACGAATGGATTTCAATACATCAAAATTATACATAGACAAAATATTGATTGTGATACAAACAATAGAGAATAAAATCACCCCTAAATAGGCACGCAACTCTTCATTTTTAAAGACTTGTTTAAAATCTTTAATTAAAAGGAAATAGTACATATTGAAGTTAACACCAAATAAAATCATAAAAATCGTAATGATGATTTCATAATACGAATTGTTGTAGGCACCAATACTTGTATTCTTAATCGCAAAACCACCCGTACCTGCTGAACCAAATGTGTTACAAAGCGCATCAAACAATGGCATTTTACCAATTAAAAGTAAAATTACTTGAATGATCGTAAGACCCATATACATTGTATATAAAATCATAGCCGATTGACGCATACGAGGCACTAGCTTACCAATGGTAGGACCTGGAGCTTCTGCACGCATAATATGCATATCACGATCATTGGATTTTGGTAGTATTGCCAAAATAAAGACTAAAATTCCCATACCACCAATCCAGTGTGTAAAGCTACGCCAGAAAAGTGTAGCATGCTTCAAACTTTCAACTTCCGTTAAAATACTCGATCCTGTCGTTGTAAATCCACTAACCGCTTCAAAGAAACAATCCACAAAAGAAGGAATTTCACCCGATAAATAAAAGGGTAAACCACCAAAGAAAGATACAACGATCCACGCAAGTCCTACCGCAATCATTCCATCTTTCGCAAAATAGTTATTGACTTTTGCACGTGTACGCGTTAGCGCATATCCTAAAACTAGACAGATTCCAATCACTATCAAGTAAGAATCATACAATCCCTCTTGATAGATCAAATCCACAATGACCGGTAAAACCATTAGGCAAGCTTGCGCAATTAAAACCATACCCAATACATTACCAATCATGGCCCAGTTTAACTTATGTAAATTGTGCTTAAGATAGTAAATCATTGATATCCCTCAATCCTGCAACTTTACTAATAATAATAACCGTATCTGACAATTGAATACGCGTATCTCCCGTTGCCACTTTGGAAACACCCTTATGCGTTACATACGCAATGATGATCCCTTTACGAATATTTAGATCCTTAATTGGCACATCAATAAAACGACAATTGTCACGCACTCTAAATTCCAATGCCTCTAGCCTATCATCGACAAGTTTGATCAAAGATTCAACATTCGATCCAACCGTATTTTGCATAGCACGAACATATTGCACAATTTGGTTGGCCGTAATAAACTTAGGCGTAATCGAATTTTCTAAGCCTAACTTATCCAACAAGAAACCTAAAGAAACACGGTTTACCTTAGGAAGAACATGCGTTACACCATGAGACTGGGCAAACATTGAAATAATGACATTTTCCTCATCATTATCTGTAAGTGCAATAAACGCATCCATTTCCTCCAAAGATTCACTTAATAATAATTCATGATCTGTACCATCGCCATGAATGACTGTAGCCTGCGGGAATTTCTCAACCAAATTCACACACTTATCTTTTTTGATTTCGATGATCTTTACATCCATACCCAGTTCTAACAACATATTTGTCAAATAGTATGTGATTCTTCCACCACCAACAATCATCACCTCATTTACAGTTCGATCACTTAAAATACCCACTTTAATAAAAAACTTTTCAAGCTGTGTAGTCGAACCCGTTAATGTGACACGATCCTTTTCATAGATAACTGTATTTCCATTTGGAATGATCACTTCCCCATTTCTTTGAACAGCCACAAATAACACTTCACTTTTCATACGACGATTAATGTCGCAAATACGCATATTTGAAAGTGGTGAATTTTCTTTAATTTTCACTTCCGCAAGCTCAATTCTTCCCTTCGCAAAAGAAGAAACCTTGATGGAATTAGAGAAACGAATCGCCCGCAAAATTTCACGAGCCGCAGCCTGCTCCGGATTGATACTCATACTCAATCCCAATTCATCCTTAATCAAACGAACAGTATTGTTGTATTCCGGATTACGAATACGTGCAATCGTATGTCTTGCACCCAATTTCTTTGCCAATAAACAACAAATAATATTAACCTCATCCGTTGATGTAGCCGCAATCAACAAGTCCGAAGATGAAACACGAGCTTCCATTAAAGTATCTAAACTCGCACCATTTCCCTGTACGCCAACAATATCCAACTGATTCATGGTACTCGATAGAACACTCGATTTATTTTCAACCACTGTAATATCATGACCTTCCTGGTTCAATTGTTTTGCAATCGCAAATCCAACTTTTCCATCACCCACTACAATAATTTTCATAACTCCTCCAAAAAAAATGAATTCCCATATGGAATCATTTCAAGTATAATACAAAACATGTATAAAAACTAGTACTACAAAGGCTTGTAATGAACACATTATCAATATCAAAAGACAAACTATTCATACTTTTCAAACTCTCCACGAATATACATCTTTTCTAAATTGTGACCTTCACGTAATTCTCTTTCAGTCGCATCACAAAGAGCCGTTAATGTACCCTTGCTCGATAGAATAAATAAACAGTCAGGACGCATAATTTTATTTGTCATTAAATTCGTATTATGTGAAGTCATAATCAATTGACATTTTGGGTATTTGGTTTTAAAAAAAGAAATTAATTTTTCAGCCATTTCATAATGATAAAAAGCAGCAAAATCATCTATATAGATCAACGAACAATTAGATACTATTTTTTGATAAAGACTAGTCAATGCCAACGTCCCACTTGATGCAGCACTATAAAATGGAACTAACTTTTTATGAGAAAAATATAATTCAACCTGACCATCTGGCAATTCTTGCAAAACCAATTTACATTCAATTCCCATCAAATTCAAAAAATCTTCAAAGTTATGTAAATAAACTGGATTTTTTAAATTCTCAAGAAAATTTCTATTAGAATACAACAAATCATTTCCCACAGTAATCATGTCCATTTTACGTACATATTAGATAATTGAATCAAAACAGAATCATCACTAAAAGCCGTATTGTTTATTAGCCATCTTAATAAAGGTAACACATACTCATTATCCATCTCATCTTTATTTAAATAACGATTCGTATTCACTGTCTCCGCACTAATTATACTTAAACCTTGAAAATCAAATTTACTATTTTTAAAATCACACTTAAAAATAGCTTCTCCATTTATATACAATTCTTCATCACATAAATTCCTGTTTTCAAACCTAGAATATTTATAAGTAACTTCATCATTGCCAAATTTAAACTCATACTTAAACTTTGCCGCGCCATCCTCATTGATCAAGCCACTGCTTTGCATACCACACAGTAAAGATTTAATATCAAGAAGTGCCCTACCAAAATTTGTCTTTCCCGTCGCATTACGCCCATAAATCAACCTCATCGAAAGACAATCCGCATTAAATGAATATTCACCAATTTTACTAAAATCAAGAGAAATCTCATCTTTAAAATTCTTGAAGTTACTAACAGTAAACCTTTTTAACATATTCAATCACCCTTCTTCATACAGTATAATCTACTTTTATGAAACAATACAAAAGAATTGAAGTGTGAAAATAACTATAAAATGCACAATTATGCAACTAAAAACGGATTTTCCGTTTTTAGTTTCTTATATTGAACTAATAAACATTAATTTCAAAATATTCAAACAGATTTTACGTTTTTAATATACAAAAAGGACACTTATCAAATAAGCATCCTACTTACACCTCACAACAATTCTATTTTGACTATCCAAAATACAAGTGACTAACGTAAGTGGCCATTTGCCATTGGTTACTTCAGCTACACTTTCTGGTCCTACTACATCCATTGCGTCAACACTATATTTAAACTGGTTTCCAGAAGCATCCGTGAAAATTACTTCATCCCCACTTTTCAATGTATTTAACCTGCCAAAATGAAACCAATAATTATGCGCTATAATCACCATATTACTTTTATAAACACTACCATAATATCGGCAAGGAAGTTGTTTCATATTTTCATCACTACATGTACTTGTAACACAAAGATTCAAATCTAAACTTGGAATTACTAAAGTACCAATACAAGAAATTCCATCCACATCCACTTCAGGCATTTCCATATCTGGATTTAATACATAATCCGGTATAGAGCCAACACTTGTCTTTTCAATATGATACGCATTCATCTTTTGTTTAGAAACAAAATACGATCGAAACGAATCATATACATTATATGCACATAAAGAAATGGAACACACAACACAAAAGATTCCAATCCAAGAAATATACCGATACAATCTATTCTTCATTTTTCAAATGGCGTCCTAAACCAAACAACACAAGACCCACAAATAATAATACGGGAACTGGCCACCACAATTGACCTGAATTTGGTAGTACTTCATCTTTCTTTTCAACACGATATTTATCACTACCCGTATTCGTTAAAACAATCGTATCCTTTTCCCGGGTACAACTCTCCTTATAACCAGAAGGAACACTCGTTTCCATGACACGATATGTATATAAAGTAGAAAGATGATCCCAAGTATTAGACCATTGATTATCTGAATTTAATACCACTCTATCCACCACTATACCATCTGATCTTAATAAACATACCTCAATCGATTTAGGACGAGACTTCTTATTATCCTTCTTCCATACCTTTAATACATGAATACGACTAGGCTTATCACTCATTTCATATTTTAAATCCACACTCAAATCCCCACTTAAAGAAACTAAGGATACTTGTGGCATATAAAATACACCATCCTGAAAAACTTCTTTTCCAACCACTAAATAAATACCGGTTTCTAAGCCATTAAAACTAGCATTGCCTAAACTATCCGAAGTAACACAGGCATCTGCTTCTATTCCATCCATTAAAATACGATTCTCTAATGCATTGGCAGCACCCTGTACATCTTGTTTTAAATCAATGGAATAACGAGAAAATGAATCAACTAAATTATAATTCTCATCCGCCACACGATATAAAGAAACATTCATATTTGATATTGGACAATTAACATCCAAATTCATGAAATCAGAATCCGCAAATAGAGTCATAGGTAGAAAACAACATAATAAAGTTAGAAATACAAAATATAATATTCTTTTCATTACCTACACTCCTCTCTTTCGAATTCGATAAACAACATAACCAATCCCATATAGAATCAAACCAATAATACTAGCCACAACCAAAGGATTCACCCTTGCAGCATCGGCCGTTAAATTCTTTTCATCCATCACATTCTCTACACGATGGCCACGAACGAGTAATCGATGTGTATTAATACCATAAGGCGTACAAGTAAATAAAGTACACAAATCCTTACCTTCCTCAATTTCTAATAAACCATAATCATTCGGTTCAACAATCGCAATATTATCCACCTGATACGCAAGAACCTGATCATATACATGAAGATAAAATACATCTCCCTTTTTCATACGATCCAACTCCGTAAATAACTTCGCACTCGGAAGACCTCTATGACTAGATAGAACACAATGCGTACCACTACCTCCAACAGGAAGACTCGAACCCTCTAAATGACCAACACCCACCTGTAATACAGCATCATCGACCGTATGATAAATAGCTAACTTAACACCAATCTTAGGAATCGTGATATATCCCATCATACCCGTACCATCCGCATTTAATAGACTCTTATACAAATCAAGCTCAGAATCACTTGGAGTAAAACGACCCCCATTATTGATTAACCCACTATTATATTCAACAGCCCGATCAATCTCAGCCTGCTTATCCTGTTTGGATAACTTAGCCATAGTATCCGAATAATTTGCGACAACACGACTTTGATGTAAAGAATTCCAATAATTACTAACCGTAGGATACAACAATAAGGACAAGCCTGTAATAAAAACAAGTATCGCAATTATAGTTGACATATGTTTTCTCATCTTACAACCCTCTCCCTATTGTTGTATAGAAGGGGAAAACAATATTCCCCCCCATACAACATAATTTAATCAATAAAACTATTTAGCTTTCGCTCTTTTCTTATTAGCCAATACAAATCCTGATCCTAATACTAGTGCTCCACCAATCAAGTAGATTAGTGTTGTACCCATACCACCAGTAGATGGTAGTAATGAGCCAGTGTTGTTTAATACTTTTGCTTCATAATCCGTTTTTTCAGTTCCATCAACCTTTACAGTCTTTGATTTGCCTGCATTCAGCGTAATTTCAACCTTAACAGGAGTTGATAATTTATTATAACCTTTAGGAGCTTCTATTTCTTCAAGAAAATACGTACCTTCTTTTAATCCTACTATATTAAATTTACCACCATCAGGAGATACTAATGTTTCTTCTCCTGTCGCTCCAGAATTTTTGTACTCACTTCCATCTGTACTTTTAGAAAATTTATAATATTTCTTTTCCCCTGTTGCTGATAATGTATATAATTTGAATTTTGCATCTTTTAATCCTTTTTCTCCACCTGTAGTTGTATATTTATAAACTTTAAAGCCATGAGTATATGTTTCTGTGATTGCATGTTCAGTTTTTGAATTTGTACCATATTCTAAAACTGCATCATTTAACATTTCTGTATCAATCTTAGCATTTTCATTTACTCTTACTGAATACATAACATGAATAACAGTATTTTCATTACAATTATTTAGACAATATGGTAAAAAAGTTATTGTAAATTTATTTGTCGCAGAATCAATATTTACTTCGTAATCATCCTTTTCATCTAATTGTGTTTTAGTATAATTTGTAGCAGTTATACTAAAACCAGCATTTTTCCCATTATATACAGTATTTACCAAATCTAATCCCTTATCCAATGTATCAACTAATTTATAGTTTTGTGCTCCTCTTCCAACATTAATATCAATCTGATAACCAAAAGTATCCCCTATGCTAACTGAATTGTAATCATGACCAGTAGTGGGACGTTTACCATTTTCGATGACTTTACTAATTGTTGGAACACTATTTTTTTCATCAACTGTTACATTAGGCTTAGCAGTTTTTATCATGCAAAGAGCACCTGTTGCAGATTTAATAAAATAATATCCAGGAGTTAAATCACTGATTGTAACACTTGTTTTATTTTCCTCACAAACCTTACTATAATCTGGTTTAGCTAATGTTTCAATATAGGAATTTGCATCCGTAACGAATTCACGTATTTTTGTATCGTCTTGACTAACATCGTTTTTCCAGGTTACATATTTATTGGTATCCTCAGTAAAATATTTACCTCCTAGATTTGAGTCTTTTAAAAAGGCTCTCCATGTATCAGTTACTTTATATGAATATGCTTCATTTGTATTGTTGTAACTTTCCAAAATTAAAATCTTATAAACTTTATATTCATGTCCTGGAACAGCATTATTAATAGTAATACTTCCTACAGTACTTTGTGTTCCTTCATTTGAATCATCTGCTTTTACGTTTGTACTTAATGAGAATACCATTATGAACGCAAACATAATGGCTGCAATCTTTTTAATTAGTTTCATCTCTTTCTCCTTTTTTCTTTTCTATTGTTTTTGTTTATATTTGACAGGCATATTAAACTTGCAACCACCAACGTTGCTCCTAATAACCTGTAAATCAGGGTTCCTATACTACCTGTTGAAGGTAATATCTTTGTACGGCTCTTGTTTGTAACAATAACCGTTTCACCGACTTTTGCATTATTTGTTTTAGTGCTATCAGTTTCATTTTTATAAACTACCTTATATTGCATTGAATTTATTGTAGCTTCACCATCAGAAGCTTTAATCGGTTGATTATTTTGACCTATTTCAAAAACATAATAATCTTTTGTTAGATCAATTGGATTCTTAAATTTTGCTGACTTAACATCTTTATCACCAGGATCATATTTGATTTCTATAATTTCTAAAGGATTTCCTGTTCCATTTTCATTATTATACAATCCAAATCTATAAGTACCACTCACTGGATTATGTTCTGTTTCAGCAGCATCGTTTGTAAATTGCTTTTTAACCGTAATACCTTCTTGCGTGTTATAAACTACAAGATTGAATTTCTGAGGTGAATCTACAATTTTATATCTAACCTTATCTTGTTTGTTAAAATAATCTATACAATTCTGCACATATGGCGGATTAACACCATCCACTTTTTCCACATATATAATGTAATAAGATTCCTTATTTTCTACATACCCATCTGGTGTGTCAGTTTCCGTTACTTCATAAATCCTATTGGAATATGTAATAAATGAAGAGTCTACTTTGTAAATTCCATCAGCATCTGTTTTGCCACTTATTTTCCCTCTTGATAATACACGTTGAATCTTCTCACCATTTAATTCACATTCATAGACATCAAACTTTACATCTTTAATAGGCTCTAATTTATTTTCATCCATTTTTGTGATAGTCAATTGCGGATTTCTTTCACCTTCTGTACTTCCACCTGCAGCTAAACGATATTTAAAACCTTTAATCACATCATTCTCTCCACCATTTTCAGAATATGATTTCCAAAATACTTTGTTAGATAAATCCACTGGTGTACCTGGAGCTGCTTTTACCGTCACACTATATGTAATAATCACTTTCTTTCCATTTGGAATAGAAATCTCTAAAGTATTTGTTTTAGGATCATATGATTTATCATCAATATGTACTTCGTTTTCATTTTCATCCTTAGCTTTGATTGTTGTAGGATCTAATTCTAAGTTTTCATCTAATTTATCCACTAAAGTAAGCTTATTTCCATCATTCAAAGGAAGTGTTTGTCCTAGTGCATTAGCGGTAATTGTATATTTAATAGTTTGTGATGTATTACCTTCTACATGCTCTTTATCAAAATTATTACTTTTAGATAAATTATCTCTTTTAGACATTGTTGCCTCATTACTAGCCGTATCAATTATTGTTTGTCCATCTGGACTAAGAAGGGTTACCTTATTCGTAAAACTTTTTTCTTCCCCTCCTAGCAAAACCTTATCATCCGTTACTCTACAAACAACTTGTACATCAACTGCATATTTGTCACCAACTCTTCCAGCGATAAATTTACCTAGCTGAATCAAAGCTTGATTTGTATTTTTGTTGTAATAATAAATTGTTGATTCTAGATTCCCATTATCATTAGTTGATTCATTACTATTTGATTTCCATTCATCATCTAAACCATCTATTGTTTGTGATTTTACGTTTCCAGCTTCATCAGCATGCCATTTAACACGAATATACGATAGTTCCATACCATCAGGAATATCATCTAATACACGATAATTTCCTTTTAAATCACCTGCAAGATTTACCTTAAATGCCCATGAAATAAATGCACCCTTACTATTCGTTTTATTTAATAAATCTGTACAAATTTTAGATCCTGGATTATCTTTATCATGATCTGCTTGAATAGTAGTTACCTTTTCACCATCATACGTAAATGTTTGGCCTAACTCTTTAAGTATATTTGGTCCTCCATAAAGTATTTGACTTGCAGAACTGCGTTCTATAAAAGACTGATCTGAAATATCCTTCATTAAGGCTACATTTCTATAAGTAAACTCAGCTCTATATGCACTAGGTAAACTTTGTGGTTCAGTCATTATCACAATATAAAGTTTTTCATCATTATTTAATGAAATCGTTTCATTTGCCGTTAACGTCAATTCACTATAAACATCTGTTCCGCTAAAATTCTTACTATTGTCAAATTTTTGATCAAATGATTTTGATTTATCTACTAATCCTTTGTTTGAATTTTTAAAATCTTCAAAACTAGCATACAAATTTACATTCTTACCTGCCTTACCCTGATAAATACCCACAATCGAATCACTATGCAAGAAGGAATCTTTTAAACCTGTATCTTTTGAAATCGCATCTTGAATCTGAGTATCTTTTCGAATTGTACTACCACTTACTTCAATTACCCAATATAACTTTCCATTCGCATAAGAAGTCGCATTCTCCTGTGGTTTTTCATAATACCAAGCACTCTTATTCACACTCAAAGAATAATGACCATTCACTTGAATTGTTTGCGAGGAACCAACATTATTAAATTTAAATGAATATATAAAACTGGATAGGGATAAATCAAC
>UMCT01000165.1_pt1 | contig 12932 bp, 19 predicted proteins | sample 1964291 | NCBI WGS metagenome assembly UMCT01 (sample SAMEA4835974, study PRJEB28245) | human gut metagenome | biome: gut microbiome; material: fecal sample | place: Denmark | collected 2008 | reverse complement strand
AGGAATACCGGGAAGATTTTGCAGCGCGCGCTGAATATTAACGGCGCCGGGCTTGTGGTGGACGGGATTGTTGGCCCCAGGACCCGGCAGGAACTACAGGACCAGCTGGCCGCCACGGGTGAAGCGGTGTTTTTGGTTGGATTACAAGAGAAGCGTCAGGCGTTTTACCGCTCGTGTAAGCAGTTTTCCGTGTTCGGGAAGGGTTGGCTGAACCGCTGCGACGATGCGTTCAGCGTGGCGCAGGAGCTTGCGTAGGGTTATTTGTTTCTATCCACGCCCCCTATTTGAGGGGGCGTTTTTTTGTTGCCTGGGCAAAATAACGTCAGGAATTGATCAATTCAGGATGCTTTTCAATAAGGTCAAGCAATTTTGCGGAAGGGCCGCAGGGGCGCCGCAAGCCGTGTTCCCATTTGACCAGCGTGGAAGGGCTGACTCCCAGCACGGCGGCAAAATCTTTCTGGCTCATTCCCTGGCTTTTCCTTAACCGCGCAATGCTTTTTTCATTGCCTGTTTCGCGGAAAGGTGACGGAGAAATAGCTATAGCCCGGGGCTGGGGCAGTTCCATTCCTTTTTCCAGACAACGTTCAATATACATTTCCGCCACTTCCTGAAGGTTGCGGTTGACTTCTTCCAGGGTTTCCCCGTGGGTGCAGTCCTTTTCAAAATCAGGCAGGGAACCGATGTAGCAATTATCTTCATCGCTCCACCGGATGAAACGGCTGTATTTCCCGGCAAGCGCCTTCATATCCTGTTCAGTCATTTTCATAGTTGTTTTTCTTGGGGTTGCAAGGGAGCTTACGCTCCCTTGCTTTTTGCCTCTTCTATCTTCTCCCTGACGTGCTTGACCAGATAGGGCTTGGCATCGTCTCCATCATGCCCGCAGATGGTCGCTACCGTACCGGAGGCCCGGTGCTCATACTGACGGTGGGAACCTTTGCCGCGGCCCGTATTGTCAAAGCCCGCCCTGCGAAGATCGGCAACTAGTTGTCGTATCTTAGGAGGCATGTCCGCAATATAGTTGCACAATGTGAAAATAGCAAGTGTTATTTTCACATTGTGTCATTTTGCCTGAGGCAGAACTATTGTCTTTCTTAGGATACCCAAGAAAAATATTCTTATTTCTCTTGTTTTGGCTTGCCTTTAGACAATTCCTTAGGACAAAGGTAAGATGGAAGTTTCATTTTATCCATGGAAATAGGTCGAAGATGGACTGGTTGTCTGTCACTATGTGTGATTAATTCCTTGTTCGACTTTCCCGTCTGTCTGTTGTTGATTGGTTGTTTTGTCATGGCTGATTGATATGGCTTCAAAGGAGAGATATACAGTACTTGCCAATGCCAGCAAGAATAAAAAAGATCCTGCGTAGTTGCAATATTTTACTATTTTATCCATTTTATTTGCTTTTTCATCGCTTTTGTCAGCTTGTTTTTCATCTCCATTTTGCTGATGAGTTATTTTGTTAGCGTATTCACGATGAAGTCTTGCTCCAGCAAGGAATGAAATCATTACACAGCCAACAACTAATGCCCACAAAATCAGGGATATGAGAAAAGGTGTAGTAGAAAATATTATATTTTCTCCTTTTAGCAGATACCATATTAAACCAATAGCGGAGGATGAAATTGTAATAGTTGTTTTATCCCAATTGGCTTGCGCTCGTGATGAAACTTCCAACGCACGAAGCCTTTCTTGTTGTTGTATTTTATAGTTTTCTATAATAAGAGTATTTTCTAAATCACAGCGAATTTTTTCAGTTTCATCTATTTGTTGCTTTGGGGCTTGTTCGGGGTTATTTTCCGTTGTAAAGGATAGATGGAAATTCATAATAAATATTTGCTAGTTCAATGAATAAATATAAGATTAAGAACTTCTTTCATTTATTTTTTCCTACTTAAAAAATCTTTCATTAGAATAACTCCCTTTGGTAAGGGAGTGAACTGCAAAAATTGAATTTCGTCCATCGTTTTGTTATCAATTAAAACTCGTCTTTTATTTATACCTTGAAAGTGATAATGCTCTCCTTTTATAAAACTTTTTGGGTTTTTCATGCCAGTTATAATTACGCTGATAGGTAGATCATTGTATTTATAATACCTTAAGAAAATAGGTTTGGAATTCCCTTTTGTATAATTTGGTGTATAAATCATATCTTCACTCTCTGCTCTTGATTCATACGCTAAGACGCCATGTTTATAATACCCATATACAACTACAACATATTTTTCTGATCTGTCTAATAATTCTTGTAATTTTTTCTTCTTTTCAAGTTGCTTTTTTTGCCTAGATAAAGCTAATTTTGCGTCCGCTTTATTTTTGTCCTCAATACTTTTAATTTGGCTATTTGTGATGCTAAGTTTAGATAGTATCTCTTCCGGTAATTCTTGTACAGGTATTGTTTTTATTCCTTCATCATGATGTATTTTTGCATTCAATCCAGAATAGTATTCTATCGTCGCTTTTTTATACGTAGTTCCTGCTATTTCAATATCCCCAATCTTAATTTCTTTCCCACTACTCATTAATGAAGATGCAATGAGAATTGTTGCAATAATACTTTTCACATTCATTTTTATTTGATGACTTGGTTTTTATTTACAATACCTGCCAATGAAAATCTGCGCAACAAAAAAAGCCCCTGACCCGGAGGGCAGGGGCTGAACAGGAGTGCTTTTCTTGAACGACCAGGCTGCCGCCATAGTTTGGCAACAAACGAGACGAAGCGACTCTACCCGGACAGGAAAAATGTACAGAATGAACGCCGGATGGCAAGCTTGATTATAAAAACCGGACGTGTATGATGTGCCCGCCGGTTGATCCGGAGCGGCAGGGAATGAGCTCTGCCGTCAGTAGAAAGGATTATATCATGACTTGATCAAATACAGTGACTTGTTGCAACGGCTGATTGAACTTCTGATTGTTCTGCTCAGCTAACAAAAAGGCCCCGGCTGTTGGAGCAGCCGGGGCCGATGTTTTAGAAAGGAATCAATGATTGAGACTACATTGACCTGTTGCGTCTTTACTATGCCCTTTCCTCCGGATTTGTCAAGCCGGCGTTTGTCATGCTTTCTCCCAACTGTCCAGGTTTTTCCGTTTCTTTGATGCCACTTCTTGACGTCACTCTTCGAGTGCATTAGTTAAAAATATCATACCAAAAAAGAGAAAACAAGAGAGAGGGCTTCTGGAAATGGATCAAAAAAGCCCAGCAGATGCCGGGCTTGGGTTTACGTTTTTGATAGGGGGATTTTAGAAAACAATTTCGTCGTCTTCATCAGTAATACCTATACGTTCAAGTAATTTTTTCTCAACGTTTGCATCAATAATTTTATTTGCCCATTCGTTTACACTTCCAATTCCATCAAGGGCTGCTGCAATTGACCACATTAGTGTATCTCCTGGTGAAAAAATAAACATTTTACGCTCATTTTCAAAATCAGCTTCTGTTACATAATCATCAAGAGCTCTTTTAGCGAATTTCAAAGAAAAATTTTTGTTATTTTTAATGGTATTTTCTAATTTTTCCTTAGCAATAATATTTAATATACTAGTGATTGTTCTAGGTGGATTTGAAAATGTATATTTCCCGTCACCCAAATTGTTTACTTTTGAGAAATCATATACCAACCCCCAAAGTTCTGCAGAACTTGAATCTATAGGAAATATAATTGGATTGCCATAAGTTTTATTTTTCCCTTTATTACCAGAAAGTGATTCCTGTGATTTTGTTACCTCTTGATTTAATACACTTCGAGCCCATTCTTGTATATTGTCAAAAAGCCATGAATATTTTTCAGCCTCTTTTTTCCAACTCTCCCACTCTTCGTCCGATGATGCAGTAATGGATTTTGTTGTTTCGTTTTGTCGTTTCTTCTCTTCATTGAACAGCATCTGAATTTCCTTGATACATTCGGATGGTATGGGTTTCCCTGCTGAAAGCCAACCATTCACTGTTGAGACTGAGCGATTCAGCGACGTCGCCAACCAACTTCTGTCTTTTTTGAACATGGACAGAGTATTTTTGATGTCTTGCACAGACAGAGTCGAATTTTTTTCTCCATCTTCCGTGCTCGGTTGCTGTTTTTTTGTTGAATCATCTTCTGTCATTACGATATTCATACATGTTCATTGTTGTTCTGTCAATATCATTTTTCATCCCGGAAAAATATTCATTGACTAAAGATTAAATCAAGATTAATCATATATTCATGGTCACGAAAGAACAGGACAGAACAGAGGTGTTCCTGACACGAAAGCAGTTGTCGGAAATATTGAAAGTCAGTGTTGTAACGATTCAGCGCTGGGGCCGAGAAGGATGCCCAAAATTTGAAGTCGGTACAGCGATCCATCCGAAAGGTAGACGTCCCAGGTACCGTTTGTCGGAAGTTCTTGCTTGGTTGAAAGCAAGATCGGAACCGCATAGGCCTCTCGCCGACTCCTGAATACAAATTTTCGGCAGGTTATGGAACGCGCCCAGTGGAGATGCTGTTCATCCAAACAAAAGCGGCCACCTGTTGGAGCAGGTGACCACCATAACGGGCGTAAGCCCAATCAATTAAAACATATGACTACTAGCATAGTAAATGGAAGTCCGCAAGGCGAAAATGCCTTGATGCCGCAGAACGGTGTTGTACCGTTCCAGAACGAAACCCTGAATTGCACGGTTCGCGCCGTGGTGAAGGACGGGGAACCCTGGTTTGTCGCAAAGGATGTTTGTAATGCGCTTAGCATTGCAGACTCTAAATCATCTCTTCGCTTTTTAGAAGATGAAGAAAAGGGGGTGCACAGTATGCACACCCTTGGCGGAACCCAGCAAGTATCAATCATCAACGAATCCGGACTCTACTCTCTGATTCTCCGCTCCCGCAAGCCGGAGGCCAAGAAGTTCAAGAAGTGGGTGACCGCTGAGGTCCTCCCCTCCATCAGGAAGCACGGAGCCTACGCGACAAAAGCAAAGCTGGAAGAGATGCTTTCCGATCCGGACGCCATGATTCTGACGCTTCAGGCATTGAAAGCTGAACGGGAGAAGAGAAAAGCTCTTGAAGCAAAAGCTGCGGAAGATGCTCCCTATGCACATTTCGGACGATGCGTGGAAGTTTCCGAGGGCTGCATCCTGATTGGAGAGTTTGCCAAGATTCTCGCTCAGAATGGAATGGAGACAGGACAGAACCGTTTGTTTGAGTATCTACGCAATGAAGGTATTATGGGGAGGCACGGCAATCGTCACAATGTTCCAGCCCAAGAGTATATTGAAGCTGGGTATTTCCGTCTCACTTACCGGGTCATTCAGCGTTCTGACGGTTCACAGCAGTCCAAACCGACACCGTATTTGACGCCCCGCGGTCAAATATGGTTGATGAAGCGTTTGGGATTAACCCTTGAGAATATACCTGCTGCCTAAGATTTTACATCTGGTGCGTGTATTCGAATTTGGATCAACCAGCAAAAATTCCCCCGTTTCCTTTTGGAAACGGGGACTTGTCCTGAGTTCTGCTGCCTCAATTTAAATCCAAGTTATGAAGACAATATTCCTATACTTCCACACAACCCACTATAAGAGCACCTTAGTCCGTGTTTCGTGTTTTGCGTGGGGAATGGGAGCTCTGTACTCCTGCTGTATGAGCTACCTGCACGGCCCATTTGGCAATTCCGTCTGCCGTAGGTTCAAATCCGCTTTGCGCAGCCCAAGCAGCAAATTGGCCGTAGGTTTCAGCGTCCAGTTTCAGAACAAGGTCCAAGGCACCTTTGCATTCACCCGTAACATCGGGAGAGGAAGGCTCCATCAGTTTTTTTATCAGCTCCGCCTTGGCAGGAGGAATTACCCCGGCTTTCTTCATCCAGTCGTCCACCGTTCCCTTTTCAACAAAGAGCTGCTTTGCTAGCCAGAATCGGTCTCTACCATTGCCTTTGAGCCAGCGTTTTACAGATTCCTTGAAATCTTCCATAGTCTCAAGATAGAGATTTTTCCCCATTCTGCAAGACTAAAAATCAACATATAGCAAAAACATGCCATTTTTTTATTTGATGGATAGAGAAAATTCGCTAAACATATTCATGCCAACTAGTGAAAAAAACCATTACAACCATGATCGAAATCAAAATCCCCATCGAAAAAATTGCCGCAGACAAAGCGGCAAGTAAAGCACTCATCCAAGAGTGCGTTGAATCCGGAAAGGCTCCGGAAGACGCCTTCCTTGACATTCTCAAAAGGCGCGGGCTTCCCCCAACCCAGAAGAAGAACCCCAAGAAGCCGGCTGCATGAACTACTTTTTCTCCCCCAGTACCATGGCGACGAAGGCATCAATGTCCATCTTGAGCTTGTCGGCGGCGGCCTGTATTTTTTCAGCCGTTTCCACGGGGAGCTTAACAAGGATGTTGGAGAGGTCTTCCGCCGGGGCTTCCTCGATGCGCTTCATGGCGGCTCGGAGGTTTCGTTCCGCTTTGGGGGAAATGGTTTGTTTGGTCAACAAATCATTCAAATAAGTCTTATGATACCCCGCCTCCTTAGCCAGCGTTTCACGGCTAACTCCTTTCACTTCAAGCCATTTACGGAGTTCTTCGCGGAATGTTTTCATGAATTGAATCTATCAGAATCTGATAAGTATGCAACTAAAAAACATAAAATCTTATTTTTATGTTGATTGGGTAAGAAAATCTGTTATGTTGGGTTCAGCAAAAAAGAAAATCCGAACCACAACAATGAATACGATCATCGCTAAACCGAAACCGAAGACGCAGGAATGGCTGAAACGAGCCATTCAGGCAACAGGCTTGAAGCCCTCTATCCTCATCACCGCACTTCTTGAGCAGGAGGCGGAAAAAGTTCTCAACAGAAAAAAGCCGGCAGCCTAATGGAAGAAGCTTTGATTGACGAATTTATCCGGCTCGACTGGCACGAGCTTTAATCTGCACTATGACAATGAATACATACGAAATGTTTCACCGGACAATCAGTCACGGCCCATATGCCGGAATGGTGGAAACAATCACAAATAAAAATTGTAAATTCGCGTTCCAGCGTTGTTGGTGCAATCACCCCTCCGAAAGGGGTAACACTTACTACTCCGTTGTTACGGACGGTCATGGAGCATTGCATAGCCTTGATTTTCTGTGCGCTTCCTGTGCCCGTGAACGCATCAATGCTATTCCGGACAGGGCAGGGAAGAGCCCCTATCAGGCCCTTGATCCCCGGAAGGAACTTCGCCTCCTGCAAGCCCGCAAGAATAGAGCCTGGGCACGCCGGAACCAGGCCATGGCACATCTGCTCTTTTGGCTGGTAAGCTCTTTTGCCGGTGTGGCTGGGGCGGCCTTCATCATCTGCGCCTCTTACACAATAACAAAAATCGTCTTAGGATAATGAACGCCAATGATCAACGTTTGATAGAAGGGTTGTTTGCCCGCATTGACCGCCTGGTTGCGATCATGGAGGGGAAATACTGCCCTGAAACAAGCGGTGAAACCTGGCTGCGTGCGGAAGAGCTTCTCAAACTGCCCCAGTTCCGGCATCGCAAGGGCCGCGTATGGCTCTATGAACTGGCGAAGACGTCACCGGATATCATGAAAAAGGACTGTCTGCCTCATCAAAAACGGGGCGCCACCCTTTGGTGCGTGGAACGTATTTCCAAGGCCATGAAAGAGAATACGGCAAAAATCCTTTCTTTTGACGGTTTATCAAAACCGTCCCGCCCTCACGGCATGAGGAAGCAATAACCAATAGAAAATACATAATATAATGATTACAAGTAATATTGATGCAGCATCGGAACCTGTCCAGGCAAAGCCTTTCGATACGGGCGACAGGGTGATGTTAAATTCCCAGCTTATCATCACTATGCCTAATCGCGGCAGAACCTACCGTTTTGCTCCGGAAGACGAGTTTATTGTCGTCCGTCGCAAAGATGAGAGAAATTTCTATGTCGCCTTCATCAAAGCTCCCTGGCTGGGCGTTTTTGAGTTGGATGACGAAGGATTCTCCCTGGCCGAATAAGGCTAATGATTCCTTCCCGCCTCCACCCGGGGCGCGTCGATTGATTCTGACAGACAAGGTAAAATAGTAATAGTTAATTGATAATAAATAAAAATAGAAGAAATACGATTATGATCGCTATGAATACAGCACTACTGACAAACGAAGAACCCCTCTCCCGCTGCAACGGGAAAGGGGCGGATGTTGTGAATAATGGCAAGACGACTGATCCTATCATTGCTCACAAGCCAGTAAGTACGACAGACGGGAAGCCCTGTCAATCGGCAAAGGCTGCCAGGACAGTCCGAAAACCCGCCGCCCCCAGGAAGAAGCGGTATGATGAAGAGGATTTGGTAGCTTTCGGAGAGAATGCCATCATGCTCCGGGGCGCGGCCGAAGCCATTTTGGACATGTTCCATGCCTTGTCCTATGCCGATGACGACCAAAAAGAGGTTGTCAATGGCGTGAAGGAAGCCTTCGAGGAGGCCGCCATTCTTCTGCAAAATGCGGCGAATGCGTTTGAAGAGAAGATTCCTTTCAAGGTTTTGGACAAGAGGCGGAAGACTTTTTTTGCCCTGACGGAAATAGATGAAAAAGACAGCGATGTTCTTGCCGCGATTACTGCTATCAATTCCGGTTTTATCCAGTGGGATGAAGGAAGTGTTTGCGTGAAGGCGACACGTTGCAAAATGGCAACTCTTCTGCTTAACCGCGCATTGGAAAGCGCCAAGAAGTCCTTCTACCTTGCCGAAGACTCAACATCAAACCCCGCCCTTGCCGCAACGCTTGCTTCCATGAAAGGAGGGCACAGGTGATGAAGGTTGTTACCCTGAAGATTCCCATCTCACAATCTATTTATGATACCGCCAAATTTGCGGTGGAAGAAGGGGTGGCGAGAAGCGAAGAAGAGTTCCTGGCCCGCATTGCGCTCAAAGGAATTTTCTCTGATCTTTTTGAAGACGTGCAACCGCACCTGGACGACTATTTGGACGAGATGGTTAACAACGTCTATCCCGAGGAACTTGCCGGGGAAGAAAGGAGGACTGTATGACTTCTGAAGAGGGAACAGACGTTCTTCTGAAGGTTTACGAAAGTCTTTTCTTACAAGAAAGCAATCTGGTTAAGCTTCTGGAAAATCATTCGGGAGGCCTTATTGAACGAGACCGGATAATGTCCATCATGCGGAGACTGAAACGTTTACGTGCTGATACTTACGGTTTGGTTACGCAAAGGTGGCTTAATGCAAAACTTCATGGAAAGGAGGGGGGCGATGAAGCACCTTTATATTGACCAATCAGGCCGCGGCGTCCGTGCTGGAGTTGAAAATGAGGCAGTTTGCTTTCCTATGGAAACACCAGAACAGGAAGAACGCCGTTGCATTCAGGAGCTTTGCCGCATTAAGGGGGAATTGGGGCGTACAGGCCGCTACGGCGTGTATTTTGACCTTACAGGCCCGGAAATAGAGTTTTGGGTAGAGAAGTTCGGCAAGCCGGGCTTTCTGATCTGCATCAAACACCAGGACGCCGGCACGGTGCTGGATTACGTCCGCAAGAGGTGTGATGAACTACGTTTGATTGAACCATAGAACATGCCTAATAGAATCATCAGGGAAGGGTTTCTGACATCCGACAAGGTCGATAAGCTGAGTTGGGTGGAAGAGTGCTTCTATCATCGTCTTTTACTTGCTGTAGATGACTATGGACGGTATCACGCCGACCCTCCTCTACTGATCGGAAAGATAATGCCTCGCAAAATCGGCAATGTCAGTAACCAGGACATAGAAAAGTGGCTCACCGCTTGTGTGACCGCGGGTCTTGTAAGGGTGTACGGTGTCGAAGGGAAGCGTTATCTGGAGGTCTTGCAGTTCGACCAAAGGACCAGGGCGAAGAAGAGTAAGTTTCCTGCTCCTGATGAAGAAAAAACTGACGTTTGTCAGTCAGATGACGGCCATGTGTCAGACACATGTCAGTCACGTGACCGTCATCCGCTCGCCTATACGGAGACGGAGTCGAATACGAAGACGTATACGAAATCGGAGACGGAGACGAAAGAAGCTGCGCCTGACGGCTTGCTTGACTTCCCCCCACCCTCTCGACCTTCTTCCATAGTTCCCTTGCCGGGATCTGTCGAGGAAGTGGAGGCACACATGCGTCAATGCCTTGTCCATCCCCTGGACCCGGATGCGTTGCGAAGTTCCGCGGAGAGGTTTTACGATCACTACGTGGAACAAGGCAACTTCATCCGAAACTGGAAGTCCAAAGCCACAATTTGGACGAAGGACGATGCTTTGAGGGAGCAAAGGCAGAAGCTTGCCAACCAACCACCCGGAGGAGAAAGCGACCCCTTCGATCCAAGATTTAGAAAAAACATTTAACCTTCAAAAAGAGAAACCATTATGCAACTTACAGAAACACAACTCAACGCCGAAAAGACCGTTCTTGGCAACTGCATTGACGGCGCCGACAAGGTAGCCGCCCTGATCGAGCAAGGTTTCACGAAGGCTCATTTTGTCCTTCTGGCCCATCAGAAGGTCTGGAGCGCCTTTGAGACTCTGTCCAAGACTCCAGAAAAGGTCAATATCACCGACCTGATCCAGCACCTGGAAGCCGCCGGCGAGCTTGAATCCGTAGGAGGTCACGCCGGGCTTGTTGAGCTTTCAACCAGCTTTGCCTACCATTTCCAGTTCGAGCCCTCCGTGAAGATTCTGGTGGAAGCCAAGAAGAAGCGGGATGTGGAATCCCTGTTCATTTCCGGGCTGGAAAATCTTCAAAACCCAACCCTGAGCAAAGACGAAGTGCTGGCGGAAGCCGAAAAGGTGATGTCCTCCTTGCGGGAAAGTTACGGAGTGGCCCAAGTGGCGCGTATGGCTGATGGCACACAGAAGGTGGTGGAAGGGTTGGAGTTTCGCATCAAGAATCCAGGACAGACCAAGGGGCTTCCTACCGGCTACCCCTCCCTGGACAGGATGCTGGACGGCTTACAGAACACGGCTATGGTGGTCATCGGAGCCCGGCCGGCCGTGGGGAAGACTTCCTTCATGACCAACATTCTGTACAATCTGGCCGCCGAAGGGGTGCCAGTAGGCATGTTCTCCCTGGAAATGTCCAAGGAGCAGTTGCTTGAACGCACGCTTTTTGGCATGTCCAAAATCAATGCGGCCAATCTGCGCCGAGGCATCAAGCTGACCAAGTGGCAGCAGGATGCTTTCACCAACGCGGTTCGCAAGGTAAGGAGCCTGCCTTTCTTCGTGGACGACCGGGGCGCCTTGAGGATTGACCAGATCCAGGCGACCGCCCGGCGCATGGTTGCGGACCACGGCGTGAGGTGCATCGGCGTGGATTACCTGCAGCTTGCCAATCCCACCGGACGCCAGTCTTCCCGGGAACGGGAGGTGTCGGAGATTTCCGCCGGCCTCAAGGCTCTGGCCAAGGAACTGAATATTCCGGTGATCGTGCTTGCCCAGTTGAACCGGGAAGCGGAGAAACGCGCCGGGAAGGAAGCCGGGGTTCCCCGTGTATCCGATTTGAGGGATTCAGGGTCTATCGAACAGGACGCTGATCAGATATTGTTGCTCTACAGGCCTTACGTCATGGACAAAAACGCAGATCCGGCAGAGGCGAAAATCATCGTCGGCAAGAACCGCTTCGGGGAGATTGGTTACATTGACCTGAAATGGGATGCTGCCGCCACGACTTACAGGGAGGTTTAAAACATGATATCACTATTTAAGGTAGTGCTACAATTTGGGAAGCTTTTCAAGGGCTTGTGTAAACTCCTTGGCTCCAAAGTCGATGTATCCTTCATGGACTTCCCGGGAATCGTGCCCCACAATGGCTTGCACAAGAGCAGGGGGAACACCGGCGTCATGTAACATGGTTGTTGCCGTATAGCGGAGGCTGTGGAAGGACAATTCATTGACGTGGCGCCGCGTCTCTGTGCCGTTTCCTTCCTGCTTTTTGTATTTTTTGCCTGCAGCCAGAGGGTCTTTGGCAATAAGGCCACACTGGTACAGGATGTGGCTAAAGATATTTGACAGGCGTCCGGATCCCCTGCTTTCAAAAATATTCGCGCATTCAGGATGCAGGAAGTCCCCAGGAGCTTCTTTCTTCCGTTGCTGCAGGTGTTTTTTCAGCGCCGGAAAAATCGGAATCATCAGAGGCTTTCCCTTTTTCTGCGTAGTCATCCGGATAACGCCTCGTTTCTCGTCAACCTGGGACCACCGGAGCGTTGCCACGTCTCCCAATCTTTGACCGCCCGTATAGAGGCACGTTTTCACCATGGAGCGCCATTCCGGATTGCATGCGGCCATTACCTTTTCAAGCTCTTCCAATTCGAATTTCCGCCGTTTGACGGCTTTCCCCTTGTGAGGCTTGGTAATCGCCGTAAAGGGGTTGGTTTCAATAATTTTATAATCAACTGCCGCCTGGAACGCCGCGGAAACCAGCGTAAGAGCAATATTGGCGGTAGATGGTGAGACACGGGAAAGAAGATAGTTTTTGAAATCGTCCAGCATCAGGGGAGTAATGCGATCCAGAGGCAGGTTGATACGTTCTCCCATTGAGGCGCGAAATTTGTCAAAGGCTTGTTTGTAGTTCGCTATGGATGCGGGTTTAAGCCCATTGCGCGTAATGCGCCGCATGTGGTCATCAAGCCATAATTTGACAGAGGGCATTTCCATAGATTCTCCGGTCAATTCCGTGGACAATGCGGAAATGGCCCGGCGTAATTGATAGGCCGGCAGGTTTGCCCGCGCCGTTGATTCAAGGGCGTCCGCCAGGCGTTGTGCCTTGGTCATAGCCTGTTCCCTAGTCAGGACATTCAGCTGCTTCCCCATGGCCTCTGCGGCTTCTTTTACTTCCCTTGTTACCGTGGCGGGGGTATGCTTGATTTTGGTTGACAGCCTGACCAGTTTCCAGCCTGTAGCGGTTCTTACGCGGTATTGTGCGTACCAGTAAGGGCTGTTCGGCTTTTT
>UMCT01003609.1_pt1 | contig 12959 bp, 7 predicted proteins | sample 1964291 | NCBI WGS metagenome assembly UMCT01 (sample SAMEA4835974, study PRJEB28245) | human gut metagenome | biome: gut microbiome; material: fecal sample | place: Denmark | collected 2008 | reverse complement strand
ACTCTCTGAATAATCCTGTTGTTGCTGCCCGGGTTACAATATCCGTTGCTCCCAGTCCATTGGAGGGCAGACCTCCTATATGCTGCGTTCGTTCTAAAATAACAGAAGTTTTCCCAAGTTTAGCAGCTGCGAGTGCTGTGGTCAATCCGCCGGGTGTTCCTCCCACTATAACAATATCATATGTTTGCTGTGCAAAAATATTGATACTCCAAAATAATAGTAAAGTTGTTAGTAATTGTTTCATTGTAATTTCTATTTAGTGATATTAGTAGATTGATATATATGTATCTGTTGCTTCTTTTTCCCCGGTTCCTGGATTTTCATTTTACTCATGCTGACATGATGTGCATCGTCCAGTACTATAGCTGGTCTATAATCTTTTTTTCGGGCAATAAATGTAACATTCTCTAAAACAATTCGCTCAACATGTCGAAGATAGAGGCCCCACGCTGGAAGTTCCTTGAAACATGAAAATTCAGGATATGAATCAGCCAATTCAGGAACTCTATCTAATTCTTCCGGAGTCACACCAACTTTTGCTATTTCCGGTTTTCCTGCACCCGGATGATTGATTACTACATTTTTCAGTGTCACGTGTGTTATGGGATGCCCTTTTAGCCCAATGATACTTGCCGGAGATATATTTCTAGGCATATGTTCTATGGGGCCTTCATATTCATAGCCTGCATCCGGTTTTCCTTCGGGAATTTCTACATACAAATTAGAAATAAGGATAGAGTCCATTGTTCCGATTTTATTCGAATGCGTACGGTTGCCTATTCGAAGAAATATAGCATTTCCTGTATTATAGGCTTGCAGACTATCCACTACTATGTTTCGGGCGTATCCTCCATCGGGAGTAGCTATTGTTAATGCCGAACGATAAGTATCATAAATCTTATTGTTTATGATCCGGATATTTTCATATCCTCCAACTGTCATAGTACCTAATTTTATCCCGTTGGCACTCGAACGCATAGTACAATTACGAATTACTACATTCCGGCATGCAGTTTCAGTTTTATGGGATTTCAGGCAAACTGCATCATCCGAAGAGTCAAAGAAAGAATTTTCTATCAAAACATTCTGGCAATCGACGATATCAATGCCATCATTATTCCAATATGCTTTATTGTCGACTGTAATACCCCTGACCCATAGCGAATCGCATTCTTCATATTCCTGTGTCCAATCACAGGTGTTTTTTATAGTAATCCCTTCTATAGTTATGCCTCGGCATTGCTTAAAATGAATTCCTCGCGGTCTACGCGGTCTGTCGTTTTCCAAAGGGGCTTTGATAAAACCTTTATGTACTTGGTCGATTATGTTGTATGATACTTGACGCCCTTGTGCATCAATTATTCCTTTTCCATAAATGGCTATATTTTTTTGGTTTATAGCTCGAATCATACTATAGCAAGGACCTTCCATATTATAGTCATAAGGGTTTAGGGAACCTACCAGCACTGCTCCTTCCTTTAATTGTATCGCTACGTTCGATTTGAGTTCAATGCTACCTGTTAAATAACGGCCGACATTAAAAACTAAAACACCTCCCCCTTCTTTGTGAATATAATTAATACCAGTCTGGATAGAGTTGGTGTTCAATGTTACTCCATCAGACTTTATGCCAAAAAAAGATGCATTATACTCTTTACTCCACACTAACGAAAAAGACAGGGAGAAAAGGATTGATAATATGTATACTTTCATAATTAATTAAATGATTTTGACGGATTATCCGTCATGATAAATTCTAAAATACCTCCGTCTGTGATTTCATGATGAAAGATTCTAAACCGTTTTAATTCTTTTCCATTCAAAAAGACTGCCTTTACATATTTATTTTCTTCTGATAAGCCTTCGGCACGAATGATGAAATTCTTTCCACCTTCCAGACGTAATATCATCTCCTTCAGTTGAGGAGCACCAATAATATACTCTTTACTGATAGGATCTACAGGATAAAATCCCATAGCTGAGAACAAATACCATGCGGACATCTGCCCACAATCGTCATTTCCGCACAAACCGTCGGAAACGGGCAGATAAAAGTGATCAAAGATTTCTCGGATAAGTTTTTGGGTTTTCCAGAATTCCCCTGCATAGTTGTATAGGTAAGCTACATGATGACTAGGTTCATTCCCATGGGCATATTGTCCTATGAGTCCGGTCACATCAGATACAAAACCTGTATTTACAGTATTGTTCTCAAGCCAGAAGAGTGAATCGAGTTTTGCTGTAAATGCTTTATTTCCTCCCATCATCTCAATTAAAGAATCTACATCGTGTTGCACATGCCATACATATTGCCATGCATTTCCTTCAGTATAATCCCCTCCGGAAGTTCCGGCATGTGATAGTCTGAAAGGATCAAAAGGTTCTCTCCATTTGCCCTGTGAGTCCTTCCCGCGCATTAGTTTGGTTACCGGATCAAACAGGGATGTATATGCACGGGCTCTTTTGGAAAAGAAATTATAATCTTCTTTCTTTCCTAATGCTTTTGCCATTTGTGCCACACAATAGTCATCATAGCAACTCTCTAAAGTTCTGGAAACTGATTCTTCAGGAATAAGATCGAAAGGATAGTATCCATATTGATTGTAGGTTTCCCAATCAGACTTCGGGTGAGATTCTAATGATGATTTTCTGATTGCTTCATAAGCTCTCTCAGGATCAAAACCTTTATATCCTTTCAGATATGCATCTACAATAACGGGGATGGCATGGTTACCGATCATACAATGATTTTCTTTACCCCATAAAGCCCATATGGGTAAATAACCCTGTGTATCACAGTGAGATAACATTGAATTGACAAATCCGTTAACTTTCTCCGGTACTAAAAGAGTATATAATGGATGAGCTGCACGATAAGTATCCCACAAGGATAGGGTAGAATAGTATTCTCCTATGGGAGAGTAGAGGATGCTGTCATTAGGACCTCTGTATCTTCCATCCACATCAGTTATATTATTAGGTTGGATACATAAATGGTAAATGGAAGTGTAGAAGTTTACTTTTTGTTCTTCTGTGCCTGATACGTCTATCCGTGACAACAGATTGTTCCAGGCTTGGGCAGATTGAGCCTTTACTTTTTCAAAGTTCCAATCTGGATTTTCTTTTTCTAATGCTTCCTGTGCACCTTCTATGCTGACAGTAGACAGACCGACTTTTACTTGAATATTTTCTCCTGGTTTTAAATCAAATGAAAGAAGAAGGCGTTTGGCTTTTTCTCCTTCTTGAGGTTGAAGTTCTTCAATAGCTATATAGGGTTTGTCGAATTTGATAACATAGAAGAACTCTCTTTCTACCCACATTTTCACCTTGTTCTTTCCGACGATACTATATTGGTCTAACAGCTGCACTTCTGCATCTATTACATGAGTTCGCAGCTGCTCATTCTTACTTACGATTCCACTTTGAAGGTCTACCAGAATATGTGTCGGTTCTGCTTTTCTGAAAGTATAACGATGCATGGCCGTGCGTTGTGTCGCAGTCAATTCTACCTCCACTCCAAAATCAGATAAAACTACTGAATAGTATCCTGGATGAGCTTTTTGATGTTCTTTCTCATATCTACTTTTATATTTTTCATTTTGTATATCACCACAAAATGGTAGAATCAATATATCTCCTAAGTCGGGACATCCCGTACCGTTCAAATGATTTTGGGAAAATCCCATGATAGAGTCATCCTCAATATTAAAGCCGGAGCAATATCTCCACGAACCATTTCCACTTTCCGGACTTACTTGTATCATTCCAAATGGTACGCAAGCTCCTGGAAATGTGTGGCCATTATCTGCATTACCAATAAAGGGATTTACATAACAGCAATAATCCTCTTTTACATTACTACATCTTATGCTCAGAAAGCATACTCCAATTATCGCAAATACCCACCAAAAACATTCCTTTCTTTTCATTTAATTTATTTTTTAAATAGTGACTTTATAAAATCAGTATTATGTCCCCAATGTTTATTAGGAAGCTTTCCTAACTCTAGGGTCAAATCTCCGCCTTGCATGATTTCGTCATAGCTTAACCAACTTCTATTTAAAACTTTACCGTTTAAAATTGCTTTTTGAATATAGATACACTCTGCATCAGGGCGATTTACATGGATTTTAAATTCTTGTTGAGACGTTGGGTGTAATGTAACCGTATCAAAGACCGGAGCATTTATCCAATAATAGGGTATACCTGGGCAGACAGGAAATAATCCTATGGAAGAGAGCACAAACCAAGAGGACATGGTTCCGGCATCATCATCCATTTCCTTCAAGTACCCTTGTGGAGTGGTATTGAAGATTTTGCCGATATAAGGTTTTTCCCACTTTTCATGTGTCCCATAATAATTAGTGGTCGGTTCAAGTAATATTTGGCGGACTAACTTTTGCGTTTTCCATGGCGCTCCAAGGTAATAATATAAAAATGGAACATGTATATCAGGTTGGTTTCCCATATTGAATAAATTGTTCTCAAAGAAATAATCTAATTCACTCAAAACCTTTTTCTTGCTACCCAAAGTCGCAATAACCCAGTCGAAGTCATGAGGTACGAACCAACGATATTGCCATATAGTACCTTCGTACAAACCGTCACCATGCATTATATCTGAAGTTGGACCAATGTCCTTAAATTTTTGTAACCATATTGGTCTGTATTCTTTTGAGCGTAAAGAGAACTTTTTTTTTAACTCTTTATTACCCATTTTCCCTGCGAGTTCAGAAACTCCCCAGAAATCATATCCTCGTTCCAATGCTTTGTCCGGTGAGTCATTGGAGATATCTTCTGCCTCTTTTAGCATCAGTGGAAGTAGTTCGTCGAGAGAACCATCAAACATTCCTTTTTGTAATGCATCTAAAATCGTGATAATAGAGTGTTCAGTACGTGTTGTCAGAAATGGTTCTGTCTTTGTTGCAGAACGAGGCTTGCCTTGTTTGTATAATTCCGCAAGTGAGGAGATCATGTGCTTGTATTCCGTGGGACAAACAATAGACAACAGAGGATATTTTGTTCGGTAGGTATCCCAAATAGACCAACCATGATAATAGGGCAACTGCTGGCTATATACTTTTCCGTCACTTCCCTTATAACTACCGGAATAATCATTGATTGTGAAAGGGGTCTGGCAGGCATGATAGAGCCGCGTATAAAATGATGTTTTTAAATCTTCATCAGAAGTTTCTACTTGTATTTGTCCCAATAGATTTTCCCAGGCAATACGTGCATTGGTGCGTATCTGTTCGAAAGACTGATTCGAGCACTCTTTTTTGAAATTCGCCTCAGCTTCTTCTGCACTGACAGAGGATAATCCTATTTTCAGTATAATTTGTTCATTAGGCTCTGTTTGAAACTTCCATAGTAATTCTGAATCGTTATCTTCTGGTTTATAAGTAGATTTATCTTTTTCAATATAATAATAAAATTTGTAACTGCCTAAATCACAAGTGCAAGCAGAACGCACAAATCCTTTTACTGCATTGTCTCCTATAATGCTATGTTCTTCGGCAATATGCTTACCATAAGAATGTTTGAAATTTATTTTTATGCCGGCGGTCTCTGTAGCAGGATAGGTAAAACGATAGATAGCTGCAGTCCTACCTGTGGTTATTTCAACTTTAAGTTGATTATCTAAAGTTACGCTATAATATCCGGGAATTGCAGTTTCTGACGCCTTATCCATTTTTAAAGTCTTGCATGCTGTTCCGACAAAAGGTGTTATTAGCAGGTTTCCTCCGACGCCTATACAGCCTACTCCAGACATTCTGGTCTGTGAGAATCCTTTCAGCTGTTGTGATTGATAATCATAACCTCCGTTTCCGCGAGGTATAGTTTCTGGCCCCGGTTTAATCATCCCGAACGGAATGGTTGCGGATGGATCGGTTTGTCCATGATCATCGGAAGTACCAATGAAAGGATTTACAAAAGAGGTTTGCTGAGCTTGAACCATAGAAAGGGTCAAGCATAATACAAATATTATACTAAAGTATCTCATATTAAATGTTTTATAAATGAAAGAGGGTTTCAAAAGAAACGCGAACTCTTAAAACCCTCATTTTAGAAAAGTAGAATTAATCTTTTAATCCAGGAACTATCAAGAGTTCATTGTCTGGTATCGGAAAATAATAGAATTCTTCGCTTAATGTTAAATTGGGATTTAAAGAAAGCTCGGCTGCATCTCTATAATTCTTTTGCAAATGAAGAATCTCATGTCTTTGCATAGTAAAGAAACGCCCCATACAGCTATGTTCCATACCTGCGGTTTCCCACCGTCTCTCATCCAGAACAGCTTTTTGGAAATATTCTTTAGTGACATCCTTTGAAATAAGTGGTACTCCAGCTCTTTCTTGTACTCTCCACATGCAGTCAAATGCTAAATCATCAATACTCTTAGTTCCATAAGCAACTGCTTCTGCGTACAATAGTAAGATATCAGCATATCTAAATATCATTCTGGTTTTCCCGCTTGCGCTTGAAATTCCTTTGGTTTCATAATACCCGTCATCATAATTAAATACCCAGTCTGAACTTTCTATATTTTTCTTCCAATAAGGATGTTTCTGATTGGTTGCGGGATCATCCCAATTTAGTAATGGATAGCGTCCCGTTTCTGGGTTACGCTCCTGCCCGGTCATCGTCACCTTGGTCAGGAACCAAGCATCCTTGCGTATTCCTTCCGGCATACTTTTAAAGAATTCCAATTCAACCATATAGTCACACCATCCGCCGGACTCCTCTGGTAATTCGCTTTTGGGTCCAGAGAAATAGTTTTTCGTTTTGTTATGGAACTCTCCAAATACTATTTCCTTGGAGTAATTAGCTTCAGGTTCTTTAGTCAATGTACGTATGTCCGATTCTAATATATAACCATACGTATCTTCGTTTTCAATGATTTCTTTATACTTTGCAGCCGCCTTATCATAATATTCCGCTCCTTTTTTCAAAGGCCAGCCTGCTTCCGTCATGTAAACAGAGGCTAGTAAAGCTTTTGCAGCGCCTTTGTTAGGAGCTACATTAATTCCGTTCTGAAAATAGGGGGCTATCTTATGATTATCCGGCAGCATTCTTTCTGCTGTTAATGCATCCGATTCTATTAATTCATATATTTTATTCACCTCTGCTTTTGGGGTATTGTAATTTATCTCATTCTCTGTGACTAGAGGTATACGTCCCCAAATGCGTACAAGCATAAAATAGTTTAATGCTCTTAAAAAGTAGGCTTGTCCCAGTCTCGGCTCCAGGAAAGATTTCTCAACCGGTGTTCTTTCTGCATTATTAATTACATAATTGCAAGCTTTGATTGTCTGATAATAGAGTTGATACATTTCAAGAATATCTGTATTTCCCGAGTTGAAATTAAACCGGTCATATTCCGAAAAACGTGACTTATTACCACCACTATGGGCTGTTACATCATCTGCACACCACACATAAATGGCTCTGAAGACGCGAGCATTAGTCTGGTAATATTTGTTGTACATCCCAGTTATAGCCATATCCAAGTCTTCCGGACTTGAGAAGAAAGAGGAAGGGGTAAGTTTACCACGAGGATCTTCTTCCAGGAAATTATCACAAGAACATAAAGCAAATAATAATATGCTATAAATCAATATTTTTTTCATTTTGCATCTATTTTATTGGTTAAACTAAAATGAGAATCCAAGCCCCAAAGTAAATGTTCTTGGTGATGGGTATGAACCGCCATCAACGCCTGCGTTAATGTCACTATTGCCGCCATTGCTTGTGATATCCATAGTTCCTTCCGGATCATATCCTGTGTAAGACGTGATCGTAAACAGGTTTTGAGCACTCAGGGAGATTCTGATATCTGCAAATTTTGTTTTTGCTCTGGGGATTGTATATGCAATACTTATATTCTTTAATCTTAGATAATCAGCTTTTTCCAAATATTGAGCAGTTTCAAATCTGGAATTGATTGTCGAACTGAACGGGTTTGGTATTTTAGTATTTTGATTTTCGGGTGTCCATCTGTTATAATAACCTTCTTTAGAGGTGATAAAACGTGAATCACTGACACATTCATTGGTGAGATAGCGTGATAAATTCAAACGGTCAGCTCCCAGTGAACCTTGAAAGAATAAATTAAAATCTAAATTCTTCCATTTGATGGTATTATTCCATCCTAATATTACATCAGGAAATGCTTGTCCGATAATATCTGCGTCATCAGATTCCAATTTGTAATTCACATTTTTCTCCTTAAATTTGTTATCTCCTGGCTTTTGCCCCCATTTGGCTGCCTCTTCGGCCTCGTCAGTACGCCATAAACCTTCCCAAATATATCCATAGATACTACCTAATGGTTTTCCTACTTGCAATACGGCCGTATTGAGAGAAGCTTGGTCTAATTTTGTTCCCGGATGTAATCTTGTTTCATCTCCTAAGCTGACAACTTCATTTTTTGAGTAGGATACATTAAATGTGCTTTCCCATATTAAATTTTTGTTTTGAATAGGAATTCCGGTTAAAGAGAATTCAATACCTCTGTTTTTCACTTCACCAAGATTTACCCAAGTGGTTCCTCCGCCATCATAGTATGGTATAGGTTTCTTTAGTAACAACCCGGTTGTATTCTTTTGATATAGATCGATATTTGCCAGAATTCTATTATTTGCAAATGCCATATCTAAGCCTAAATCATATTGAGTAGTTTTTTCCCATGTCAGATTAGGAGTGGCAGGTCCGGAAACTCCGTATCCGGGATAATCACTTGTACCTCCCCAACCATACTTCGACTCAGCTAGAAGCCCTAAGGTTGAATAGGCTCCAATGGCTTGGTTACCTGTATTGCCCCAACTCATTCTTAACTTTAAGACATCAAAAATATTGAGATTCTTTATAAAAGATTCTTCTGACATTCTCCAGGCAACGGCAACTGATGGAAAATTTCCCCATTTATTCTTACCTTGGAATTTGGAAGAACCATCTCGTCTAATAGTCGCAGTAAGTAAGTATCTATCTTTGAATTGATACATTGCACGTCCCATAAGTGAAACTAACGAAGAGCGTGAAAATGAATTGCTAAACAGATTCATATCTCCCAAACTCAAATTCCAAAAATCAACAGATTCTGTTCTCAGGTTAGCTACTTCATTAGACAATCCTGTAGTTGTTGATTGTGATAATTCTATGGCTCCCATAAGATTCAACTTATGTTCTTTCCATTCTCTTGCATAATTTATTTGATTTACATTATACCAGTCAAAACTATCGTTTTGATTATTATTTGCAGAATTGTTTTGAGCTCGTAAATCCTTTGCATTCGACTTCATCCAACGATTCTTGTAATCTTTATAATGGGCAGCACCTTGGAAATTCAAACTCAACCCTTTTACTGGTGATTGTACCATAAACTGTAAATTTGCTGCTAGATAATTAGTGTAACTTTCATCCAAATCTTGAGTTAATCGGCCATAAGGGTTATCTTTTGTTGAATTGATATTATCTCTCAACCAGTTTCCTTCTTCATCTTTTAATTTCAAGGTAGGACTATAGGTAATTGCATCTGCTATAATAGTTCCGACTCCTCCACGGGGACCATTTTTATTTGTTTTTCGTCTTACTGCATTTACGTCTAAGTTCATTTTCAACCAATTAGTTACATCAGCAGTTATATTAGACCGTAAACTGAATTTCTGACTTTTCGATTCCTTCAAAATGCCTTCTATGTCCATCATATTCATAGATACCAAATATTGAAGTTTCGGAATACCTCCTGAAATAGAGAGTTTATAATTTTGAGTATGAGCTGTTCTGAACATTAGATCTTGCCAGTCTGTACCCCCATTTTTTTTCCACTGAGTGATTTCATCCGGAGAAAAGAAATCTTGATTAGCCCCCTTTTCCCGACGATACTCATTATAGAATTCTGCATATTCACTTGCACTTAATAGATCTAGCTTTTTGGCAATGGTAGATATTGATTGTTCTGTTTCCAAGTGAATATTTGTCTTACCTTCAGCCCCTCTTTTGGTAGTGACCAGTATTACTCCGTTTGCACCGCGAGAACCATAAATAGCAGTTGCCGAAGCGTCTTTCAGGACCTCTATCGATTGTATGTCATTAGGAGCCAGATTGTTAAATAAATCGGTGTTAGGTACCCCATCTACAATATAAAGTGGTGAATTTCCACCATAAATAGAATTTGCACCACGTATACGAATTTGGGTACTCTGCTCCGGTGCACCGGAGTTTGTTATAACAACGACGCCGGGAATTCTTCCGCTTAAAGCTTGATCCAGTCGAGTCATTGGCTGGTCCTTTATATTTTTCTGTGAAATGGAAGAAACTGAACCTGTCAAGTCTGACTTCTTCACAGTTCCATAGCCAATTACAACCACTTCATCAAGCATTTCCATATCTTCTTGTAAAACAATTGTGATATGTTTGTTTGCAACTTTGGTGGTTTGAGTTTTGTAGCCAATGAATGAAACCTGAAGGGTATTTCCTAGTGAAGCTTGGATGGTAAACTTGCCATCTATATCTGTAATTGTACCTATTGATTTGCCTATAACACTGACATTTGCACCTATAATCGGCTCTCCTTTTACATCAGTCACTATTCCTGTTATTTTTTCTTGTTGTATCTGATCTAATAAGCTGGTATTTTTCGATAAAATAATATAATCGTTTTCGAATTTATAGCCAATACCTACTTTCGCCAATGTCTCTTTCAAATATGAAGATACCTTAGCAGATTTATTTTGTATAATGACCTGCCGGTTGGTATCTATTTCGCGATTGCTATATACAACTAAGTAATCTGTCTGCTTTTCTATCTCTTCTATTAACTGACCTACAGATATAGAATTAGAAGGAAAGGTTATGACTGCGTTTTGTGCTTCTGTATTTACTGCCAGTAATTGGAGGGCACAAGCAAATAGCAAGAATAAAGAGATTTTCATAATTCTAAAATAATCTTTAAAGCTTTGATTTTGGACAATAAAGAGTGATAACAAAGGATTTATTTTCATATCTTTGTATTTAGAGTGAATACTAAAATTTTTTCCGGTGTTTACTTTCTACTGGCGACAGGTGGTGGTGCACTTGTCGCCTTCTTGATTATAATTCTATGTTTTCATGTGGATAATGTATTAAGGGTTAAACAATTGTATTACTTTAAGGTGATCACGTTATTTTCTTTGTCTATTTCAATTTTGAAATGATGTATCTTTTGAATGGTATGTAGTATTTTCTCTATTCCATCTCTTTGACGGAATTTACATGTATAATTTATATCTTTCAATTTGGGATTTGCAATATTGATTGTGACATCATAATATAGCTCCAATTTGTTAACAATGTCAGCCAAGCGTTCATTATTAAAGCTGTAGATACCATTTCGCCATAATAGCATATCAGGATTTTTTATATTGCTGACTGTCAATTTCCCGTCTTGTGCAATGCTTTCTTCATTGGGCCTTAATATAACTTGCTTACTCTTGTAGAACACTTGAACGGCACCTTCAATCAGACTTGTCCTGATTTGTTTGCTATCCGGATAGCTATATACATTGAATTTTGTTCCTAATACTTGTATTTTCGCATCTTGAGCCGCTACGATGAAAGGTCTGTTTTTGTCTTTAGCTACTTCAAAAAAGGCTTCGCCTATAATGGAAACAGTTCTTTCCTTTCCATAAAAATGCGAGGGGTAGGTCAAGGTCGATTGAGCATTTAACCAGACCACGGTACCATCTTGCAAAGATATACAAGCACGTTGCCCGGCTGGTACATATAAAGTATTGGTTTGCACTTGGAAGTCATCTTGTAGCTTATGTGACATCTGCCAAATAGATAGCTGATATGTGCTTATCATTAAAATGAGTATTGCAGCTGCATATTTCATTGTTTTCACCAGCCAAATACGCATTTTTTTGCTTTTTATCCGTTTTTGGAAATGCTGATAGCTTGTTTCTCCCTCTTTCTTATCTTCTGTGTGTGAGGATAAGTTCAGTAATGCCTGGATATTCTGATACTCGGCAAACTGCTTTTTTAGCTCCTCATTTTTCTCTATTTCACGAAGAAGTAGCAACCTCTCATTGGGTGCTAGGCTGTTTTGGAAATATTTTAATATACGTTCATCCATCTTTTTATGACTTAATTCATAGTATAGACGAATGTAGAAAAAGAATCCGCTAAAAGAAAATCACTTTTTTTGTTCAGGTTACAAATAATACAGAAAGATAAAAAGAGGAAAATAGTCTTTTAGTTCGTTTCGTAGCTTTTTATAGGCAATTCCCATCTGAGTTTCAACCGTATTAATTGAAATGTTCATCTCTTCTGCTATTTCCTTTTGCTTTTTGCCCTCTATCTTACTTTTCAAAAATATCTCTCTACATCTTTCAGGCAGCGAATCTATTACTTTAGAGAGCAATTGTTCTACATCATCTTTTTCAAAAATCCCTTCATCTAATTCTCCTAAAGAATAATATTTCATTTGTAAGGTCAATCTATATTCTTCCTGCATTTTATTTTCTACTTCTTTCTGCACTATTTTGTGCCGTAGAAAGTCAATGCAACGGTTTTTTATAGAAGTGAATAAATAGGCCAGAATATTGATAGGTAGTGGCAATAGTTCTTTCTTTTCCCAAAAATCGAGGAAAACATCTTGTACTATATTCTCTGCATCTTCATCCGATAAGACATATTCTCGGGCAAAACGTTTCATTTTCGAGAAATAAGAAAGATAAATCTGTTCAAAATCAATATGTTGTTTCTCTAGTATCACCTTTCATTTTTTAGATTATGGGAGCAAATATAATAAGTTTAGAATGATAAGCAACTCATAAAATGAGTTTTTTCTCTTATTATACTTTTTAGGAGTAAATTCTAAATTGCTTGGTTTGGGGGCAACAATAGGTCAACAATTGCCTAACTTGAGACTAAAACTACTAAAACAACGGACTTATAACTGGAGGGGTATTACAAAG
>UMCT01038893.1_pt1 | contig 13064 bp, 10 predicted proteins | sample 1964291 | NCBI WGS metagenome assembly UMCT01 (sample SAMEA4835974, study PRJEB28245) | human gut metagenome | biome: gut microbiome; material: fecal sample | place: Denmark | collected 2008 | reverse complement strand
CGAGAAAAAGTAGTATGACGCTGAAGGGCGCAGATTGCAAACAACTTATTCTCCCGATTCCGTTCCGCGAAATACAAAAGGCTATTCAATTTTCTCTACCCGGTTTGATTTCCAATGTTAAGGGAGATGAAAGAAATGTGCTATTGACGCTATCCCGCATGTGGTTTACATTAGAAACCGAAGACGTGACAACGAAAGATGTTGCTGCGGAGTGGGTGATTCCCCAATTGCCGGAAACCTTTTCTTCCCTGTTGAAAACGGCAAAGGAAGCCTATTTGGGAAACCTGTCTGACGAATGGGAAACAATGGAAAATGAAACGCTCGCGCTTACCGGGTTTATGAAAGGTCGGATTGAAGAATTGCTTAAAGCCAAAGGGTAAAGCAAGCAAAAGCAAGAATATCCCTACAATAAATAAACCGTTTGAAATGGTGCTGCCTCTTTTACAATAATACACCTATGAGAAAAGTAATCCTTTATATTGCCGTCAGTCTGGATGGCTATATCGCTGACAGCGAAGGTTCCGTTGAATGGATAAGCGGACAAGATAAAAACGTGGAGATGGAAGACACCTTTACTCCATTCTTCAGTGGTGTGGACACGGTCATTATGGGAAAGAGAACCTACGACCAAATTGTGACCGAACTTTCTCCCGACCAATGGCCCTACGGGGAAGCGATGACCTATGTATTGACTCATCACAGTGAAGAAGAGGGCACAGAAAATATCCGTTTCAGGAATATGGATGTATGCCAACTGGTAGAGGAGTTGAAACAGGAATCGGGTAAAGATGTGTGGATTTGCGGAGGTGCAGAAGTGGCGCAACAACTCATCGCAAACAATCAAATAGACATTTATCATCTGGCGATTATACCGGTTCTTCTCGGTAACGGCACAAGGCTGTTTGGTGCTACCGATAAGAAAATTGACTTGGAAATGATTCGTACCAAGAAATACAACGGCATAATAGAGGTGGTATATAGTCGCAGGAAGATTTGATGTTTACTGTTTTAAAATCTTCTCCCTTTAGAATACACGATTAAAGATTACGACCATATTTCCGATTTACTGCTCGTAAATTATTGATTAATAATCAGTTGTAAATACTAACATTATAAATTAGAGACTATATAAACAAGAAAAACATTCATACACATTTTCTATTTTTGAGAAAATTCGTATCTTTGCACATAAGAGAGTTATTTGACAGCATAGCAACGCAAAACGCTGAAATTCGCACAGTTGCTAAATCGTTACCTCTATTTCTCAAATAATTCGCTAAAAGTTTATTCTTCAATCGGTTAAGTCAAACCGATAAAAATCTATAATAAAAAGTAATGCGGAGCAATGCGGCATGACACGCAGCGACTTCATCCGTGCAAGGTCACTCGGCTACAAGCCAAGACAGCGGCTCTCAGACACGGAACTGGACGGATTGAGGCAGCTTGCAACTTGTAGGACGGACATGGTGAACTTCGCCAACGCCCTGCACGGATTGACCGACAACGAGAAGATAAAACTTTTCCGGCACCAGCCGACCATGCTTGACTGGTACGAGAAAGTGGCGTATGTCACGAACAGTGTCACCGACTTTTTGCAGTCCGCGCAGACGGTCAACAGTTATCCGGCAGGAACAACAAACGAAGAAGCGAAGGAGGAGGGCGCATGATAGCCAAGGCAAAGGCCGTAGCCCACGGCATAAGGGCGATGCTGTATGTGTCGGGAGAATCGAGGAACAAGAAACATCCAGAAAAGATTACCCGTGTATGCGACAACTTCATGCCGCAGGGAATGGACGCGACAGGCATTTTTACGGAAATGAAGTTTGCCACGATGAACCATCCGAATATCAAGAACAACGTCATCCGCATGGAGATAAGCCCGGCGATGGAGCATACCGAGAACTTCACTTTGGACGATTGGCGGCAACTGTGGCAGGACTTCGCCGCCGCTTTCGACATTCAAGAAATCCGCGACAAGGACGGCAAGGTGGTTTCCATGCAGACGAACATATCGGGCAGCAAGTCCTCCATATGGCTGCATGAGGAATCCAACAGCGGAATACCGCATCTTCATGCCATCGTCAGCCGCGTGGACGAGAAAGGGAACATCAACAACGACCACGCCATACACCTACGCGCACAACGGGCGGCGGAAATGATAGCCCGGCAAAGGGGATGGACTACGGCGCAGCACATCCATGAAACCAACATCCCGAAAGTCAGTGCTGACTGCATGGAAGCCTTGCGTGAGCTTGACAAGTGGTCATGGGACGGCTACCAAGAAAGGCTTACCGCCAAAGGCTATGAGCTATATTTGCGCAAGGACAAAAAGGATGTAATACGTGGCTATGTACTTCTCAAAGGTAACACGAAGTTCAAAGCATCGGAACTTGGAAAGGGGCGCAACCTGACCGCATCCCGTATCAAACAGACATGGGAAAAGTTACATTCCGACAAGACGCAACAAGTCCGTCCGGCTACCAAACAACCGGTTGTATCTACACCGAAGCCGTCCGTTCCCAATGGTACGCGACAAAAGCCACAGCCTGTTATACGGCAGAACAATCCGATATTCGAGAACTACACGACCTATAAGCCGAGCAGTCAGCCTACGGAGTTTGAGCATGACGGCAAGACCTACAATCGTTATCTCCCGGACAAGGTACTTGACTTCTTCAATGATGAGTTCGACTACCGGGAACTGGCCAACTGGCAAGACTTGCAGAACTTGGCGATGGCTTACTTCACCTTGATAACATCACCCTATGAGGTGACATCGGGCGGCGGTGGCGGCGGTTCACAGTCAGACTTGAAATGGGGACGCGATCCGAAAGAGGACGAGATTGAGTTTGCCCGAAGATGTGCACAAGCCGCTTCAAACAGAATCGGCAGGCATTCCAAAGGCGGAATAAAACGCAAATGACAACCTAAAAAACAGCAATGCAATGAAACAACCAGATACGGCGGCTCTCCGAGAGCGGCTTGCCAATTATACACCCGAAGATGAGTTGGAACAGGACAAACAGGAACTTGAAGGACTGCTTCAGGAAGTCAATTACCAGCTAATCGAGCTTCGCAATCTGCTGAAAGAAGTCAATGCGCTCAAAGAAGAATTGCACGGCATACACGGCAGTTTGAAGCATACCGTCCAACGGGAGCGGACAGCTTTTAATGCCTTGGTTGCGGCAAAGGACAGTGCGGACAATATCGTAAACGGCATCAACCGTGCCATTGTCAAGGCGGAACAGCACACCGTCATCCGTGCAGAAATCGGCACCGATGAAATGGAGAAAGTGCATCAATGCACAGTCCAACACATCAAGGCCGAAAAAGAACTGTTGGAGAAGCACAGCGTTAAAATGGCCAAACACCTCCAAAGCAATGAAGGAATTTGGCTCTCTACATATTGGTTTACTTTTTTTGTAATTATACAGTTCATTTTCTGCTTAGCTGTAGGCATATGGGCTTGGTTAAAATGAAAGAACTTCAAAATATGGTAATATATGGAAAGCATAGAAATTGCCATTGTAGTTGCTATAAATTGGAGCATATAGAACTACCATCTGATTCATTTTCAAATTTTACCGTCTTAATAAGATTAGCCCAATCTCTAAACTTCATTTCTGGTAAATTTCCATAATATTGCTGCGTAATTTTTATCGCTTCTAAAGTATGCGGAGTTTCTGTATCAAGAAGTGGTCGTAACTTTTTTAAAAGACCATTATCCGTTATCTTCAGAATCTTGCCATTGCTTGGAATGCCATATCTTGATGTGGAATCGTTTGTTGGTTTCCCGAAAAAGGAATCAATATTACGAAAAAATGACACAATATCTTTCCTTTTAAAAAGAACAGGTGTGTCTCCATTTTTGAGATTCTTCTTTAGAAATTCCCCTGAAACGACCTCTTCTTGAAAGAAACTACGAGAATAAAAAGAAACACTTTTCCTCTCGTTCAAACGTTGTTTCGCAATATGATGATTCCAGCAAACAAGTACATCATTAATTCTATCATAACCTAAAAACACAAATGGGATGATAGAATGTTTTATCTCATCAAAATCTTCCTTTACAGGTAATTGTGCCCTTGTAGTATCTGGTCTTGTTTTGAAATAAGCCGATGATAAATTCTTTACATAAACATAGTAATCTTTTCCTCCAATTTCCATCAAGAAAGGTTGTATCCCTTTTTTGTAAATGAAATCAGGTGCTGTCTCAAGTACATTTAACATAAGTTGCAGCAATGTTTCAGGTAAGACTTTTTCCGTTCTCATATCTTATAGACTTTTTATCAGTTTGCTATTGGGAAAAATTTCAGATGGTACACCAAGTGGAGTGACTTTTGACAAATCACAGTCATAATGAATATCAGAAATTTCTGCTGGTATTGAGCTATTGTCAAGAGACGGAATATCCTTGCAATTATATTTTTGATATGTGTCACATGCTAATGCGTAATCAAAACAATACTCGCAGGCTTTTTCGAAATCCGACCCTAGTGTTTTTGAAATCATATCAGCAAGTTGAAAACGAAGTTCTGCATTCTCTAAGTTTGGTTCAATAGCATCCATTAAATCCAAAACCGTTTTTCCAACTCCAGATTGTTGTACACATAATGACGCTATTACAACAATCGAACTTTCATTTGGTGTTAGTTGATTATGCGAGAATCTGTGTACCCTATTAATACGAGAAGTACTTTTCACTTCCAGTTTGTCTGTCCCATCATTAAAGTCAAAAATATCTGAGGTAGTCGTATGCCATGACTTTACAAGGTAGCTTGGGTTAGATGAGTGCTCTATAACGAATAACTCTGCCCATAATCCTTGTATAGTTTTTATCGGAGGTCTCGAAAAACGCCTAAAAAGTTCTACAAGTTTCTGAATTTCATTTAATAAATCCTGTTGGCTTGGGAAATCGCCAAGCTTTTCAAGGACAATACACACGACATCTAAAAAATACTCTATATAATCTATCTGTTTTGATTTTAGCGTGATAACTGTATAATAGTTTTCATTTACAAATTTTGATTCAGTATCTTTTTTAAGCCGACATAATTCATTGAACTGAACAGTGATAAGTTCGAGGTTAATATTGGGTGCATTATCTGTAATTGAACTTCTTATAAAGAACATAGGACGATCATCGATTCCAACACCAAGTTTATGTGTCTTAGAGAATGGCACATTTATCACTGTATAGCAGTTGGCAGATTGAGAATGGCTGCCCATCAGTTTTTTATATTGTTGATATATTGATTTTCTCATCATTTAACCTTCTGTTTCAACATAGTTAATAGCAAAATCTTCTGGATAATAAATCGCTAATGTATATGCTTCTCTGCCAGACCAAATAACAGAGTCACATTTGAGTTTTACTTTGTGAATCTGTATGGTTAATGAATCTTCAAATTTAATCGCAGCATCTCCTGGATATACGGAACTTGATGTCGTTGAACGCCCCGAATGCAAATTTACAAGGCGTTGCGTGTCCTCATTGAATGCACGTAAACGAGCTTCTCTACTTGCATATGCCATATGTATTATATATCCATGTGTCAAAGGTGTATTAGTTTTGGTACTCAAATATTTGACATATCTTAGTGTTGCTTGTTTTCGTGCAGCATCTGGCATATTCTGAAATTTAAACTCTGTCAAGAATTCAATAAATTCCTGAATAGGTACTTTTATATATGCATGGTTTCTATCTTCTGTTCCGTAATCTTTAAAAAGTTTCCATTCTTGATGGGAAGTAAGAAAACTTTCAACGAACGAAATATTTTCAGGGATAGCCTGAAAAGCATTCATTTTACGCCAACCTGACAACTTCGTAGTTACGGTATCTTTTGAAAGAATATTCTTTCTTGTTGCGTTCAGCCTATTAGATATTAAAAGTAGTCTTTCTACATCTTCAAGACTCTTGTTCTCAAGCAACCAATTACGCATTTCCTCCTCATGTTCAACATATTCTCTATACTCAATGATAACTTCATAAGGCAAGAAAACACGACACGACCAAAGATAATTCTTTTTGTAACCAAAGAAACGGCATCTTTGCTGAATCGTATCTGCAGTAGATTTTCCTACACTATAGCGAGGCATATATGTAACAGCAAGGTGTTCAACCGTAAAGCCACGGTTCAACATATCTGCGCCAACCAATATGTGAGAACAACTCCCAGACCAATCTATTTCCTTGTTTTCTCCTTGTCTTTTATTTCTACTAATTACAAGCTCAATGTTCGTATCAAGAATGATATCATAAACATAATGCCATATTTCTTCAAAAGATGGATATGGTTCATTGTATTTTTCATACAAACGAATAGCTTCTACATAATTTTCATGAAATGAACTTCGGAGTTCCTGATAAGCCGGATCTGATTCTCCATATGCCAACATATTTGCCCAAGCATCTATCAAGTTTTTTATCCATCCATAAAATTTTTGACTTGCATCTTGTTCTCTGTCTGCATGTACCATCATAGACAAGAATGATTCTTTCTGTTTGATATATACAATGATTGCCACGCCCATAATATGAAGTTGCAATGCATTTATCAAAGAGTCCGGACAGTTTGTCAAGTCATTGTGTTTTGAATGGTATACTTGATCCTGCTTTATGGTTATTATCAAGCCTGGCTCATCTACAAAAAAGGTTTTACCACCTGTATATCCTTTCCCTGGTGTTAATACTGTGTGATTTTTAGGTGAAAGCAAATCCATGATACTTATTAGTAGTGGACCTTGAGGTGTTGCCGTGTATTGCACATAGGAGTGATTTTCCAATGCGCTACGGAGTTTCAGAATACTACTGTAAGTCGTTGTATATTCATCATCTTCCCACTCCTCTGATTTGCTGTTTTTATAGGCGTAGCCATTTAAACTGGCTTGGTCTGCTTCATCATCAATGATAAGAACCCCAGATTTAGCAATTGTGTTCTTTAATTGAATATTATTAAACATTGTCGCCAGTTCAGTAATGTACTTGTGATGTTTTAGAACAGTTATCAAAATCGTAGGCTTAGTGCTCATGGAAAGAGCATTGCGAATACGTTGCGAGTCATCTTTTGTAGGATTCTCAAACAACTTATAGTGTTTGGCATTTACACTGCCATTGATTAAATCAGTCCTTAATCGTTTTGTTGTTTGAGAAAGAAGATTATTCTTTGTCCCTGCAAAATATATAATAATCCTATAGCCGTTGTCATGTGCAAGTGCAGACAGTGTCGTAAATGACATCGTTTTACCACTTTGAACATATCCGACCACTAGATTTGTTATAGATTGACTTTCTCGTTTATTAGGATTTGTACACTTGGATAATATATCTATTGTTTCTTTTTGAAGCACGTCAATCCCTTCACTATCTACTTTAGCTTTTAATCTCGATAGCAAGTCAATGGTCATTTCTCCAATAATTGGAGTAAAACCTTCTTTTTTATTTTGTAAAATTTCTATTTCCATTACATCTGTAATATACCTTGGTTAAATAAGATTCTGACATTGGAAGCATATTTCGTTCCTCTGTCTGGTGCCATAATCTCAGCCAGTGTTAATGCCTTAAAAATAGTGACTATTGGCGTATAGTCTTGCCCCTTTTTAAACTGATCAAAGCGAGTAAAGAAAGGATGGGCGAGATTTATTTTACATACTATAGGCGCAGCTTCGGATTCTGTGTTTTCTTCATCGGGATTCATAACAACAGAATATAAAGAATCGGCCTCGGTTTCTGTCACAAGTTCTATTTTTAGGATATAGTTTTTTCCATTATATTGGAATGTTTCACTACAACTATCAAGAGCTTCTGCCTTTATGATCTTTTCTTCATTTTTTTGGATATACTGAGTATTGTTTACATTGCTTTCTACAGCACTAACTTGTCTCGAAAGTTGTTTCGGCTTTGACTTTTTTTCCAAATCTTTTTTTATGGTCTTGGATATCTTTTCATAATGCTCTTTCCCTCTCTGTCTATAGTTGTCAGTTTGACTAAGGAGGCTTGGTTCATCTGCTTTTAGTTCATCTCTAATGCCTTCCATGAGCATATATAAGTCTTCTTCCTCTCTGAAACCATTTTTATTGAAAGAAACTTCAAAACCTTCTAGCTCTAACTCTCCAAAGAGCCTCCTATATCTAAAACTACCAGATTGTCCAAAAAGTACTGAAGGAAAATATCGTTCATCTCCACCTCCAACAATTACTCTACCACGCCGCATTAGTACTAATCCATTTGCTCCATTTTGAATCTTATCTAAAATAGCAATGAATCCTTTTGCTTTATAACCATCTATTTCAAAATCGATTTCTTTTTTCCAGAGGATATTTTCTCCATCTGGTGTCTTGTAAAAAGGTGCTTTTAGTATATTATAATTAGGTGCTTCCAACAGAGTCTCGTTGACAAATATCTCCACTTCGCCACTGCGTAAAAAATTACGGTAAATGCTTGACAGATGCCTCTTGATTTTATCCATCTGCATTGGTTTTGGCGCATTCTCGGATAAGTCTGTTAAAATTATTTCAGTATAATGAGAATCTTTCATTTTGGGCTGCTCTATTACAACAAGTTCCTCTCTTTCTTCTGCAGTGACTTTTCCCAAATCAAATTCTGTGAATCTTTCAACCATCTCTCCAAGAGCTTTTGTACGAACGCTCCACTTGTTCGAAAGCCATACAGAAGCTGTTTTCATTCCCATTCCAAACTCATTTAGCCCTGTGTCATCCAGAGGTATATGTGCAGGTTCAAAGGCCCTCTCATAATTTTGGGCGTCTATTCCTGCAGCATTGTCACAAATAGAAATGCTTCTATTTGTCCAATCTATAGTTATATGTACCTTTAATTTATAGTTACTGCCATCAGTTTCTAATAACTCTTTTTTGTGGTCGATAAAACTTTGGACGGCATTGTCTACATATTCTCCTAGCGTATTTGAGACTGTGTTGTTAAGATTCCTAAATGTATTGTATACATTCGGTTTCAACGCGATGGAAACTCTTTCTATTTGTTTCATGATAAGCGAATCAAGTTTTCTGCAATACGTTTCACGACTTCCACATTTACAGCATTCCCGAAAGCTTTAAAAGCACTGGCAATCGTATCAGGATATTCTTTTAAATCACCCATACACTGGAGTCGTGCACCTTCTTTTCTTGTCATATATCGACCTTGTTCTCCATTGGGAGTGACAATCCAAGGGATAATTGGAATTTGGGTCGTAGTAAGTACAAGTGCTGGAGAATATGTAGGCCGTTTTACTCTTATCCCGGATGGCCGGAATTGCACAATCTTTGTGTATAGATTAGGGTGTTCCTCGGCTCCACAATTCCATTCAAACTTTTGATGACTATTCTCAAAACCTGGCTTTCGAATATCTGCTATCCATTCATCAATCCAAGATTTATTCTCTTGATAAAATTTACGATTCAACCTAATAAACATTTTCTTCCAATCAGGGAACTGTCTTGCTTTTCCTTTGGGTTTACCTTGTGCATAAACAGGTAATTTTAGCAAATAATCATCCTTTGAGTTTCCGGTAATTTCTTCTCCAAATTTACCTTTCTTTCCTCTTAGTTGTTGGTTTTGTTGATAATAAGGTGCCGCACCCTCATAGTTGTATGTGGCACCAAATTCCATTGCCCATATAGGAAATGTTGGAAGTTGACATTTATTCTCATTGAGTAAATCTAAGAACTTCTGCCATGCAGCCATATGATCTTTAGTTATTTGGCGCAAAGACATATAGTCTGAATCGTCAGGAACAAGGATATCATTGATATTGCATTCCGGCCTCTCCGTATGTTCTGGGAAATTAAATCCTACTAATCCTCCTTTTGATTTAAGCCTGCCAACTATGTATATTCTTGTCCTATGCTGTGGAATACCAAAATAATGCGGAGAAATAATGTCATCTTGAATATCATAAAGTTGTGACAACGTGCTATAAATCACTTTATATGTATTTTTGTTGTCGTGAGACTTCAAATTTGGTACATTTTCAAGAAACACAAATTCTGGTTTTTTGCATTCCAATATTTCCCATATTTTATAGAAAAGGTTTCCTCTTCTTTTTTGGTCATCAAATCCTTGTTGCTTCCCTGCTTGCGAGAAAGGTTGACAGGGAAAACCAGCGCAAAGGATATCGTGGTCTGGGATATCTTTTGTTATATCTATTTCATTGATGTCGCCACTGCATTTCATGCCAAAATTTCGTTCGTATAAAGACTGAAGTTCTGGTTGAATCTCGCTAGCAAAAACACATTCGCAACCCAATTTCTCTAAGGCTAAATGAAATCCGCCTAATCCGGCGAACAAGTCTATGAATTTTAGTTTTGCCATTATAATTTCCTTTTTACTCCTTGCGTTTGCACTGTATCTCGCAATAAATCTTGAATTGTTACTCCCAAATGTTGTGCTATTTGGATAAGCGTTTCCAAAGGTGGTTGAGATGTATTAGTACACCACTTTGAAACAGTTGAAGGGTTAACACCCAGTTGTTCTGCCAACCATTTGCTTGTGCGTTTTTGCTCTACAAGAACCAACTTTAAACGATTTATATCTCCCATCTTTATAATTTTTGCTCCAAAGATAATGAATATTTATCACTTAAATTCCTGTTGGTAATTTTTTAACATGTTGTAATCGTCATAAAAACGAAATGGATTTGCGAGTGAGTATATAATATTAGTTTGTTATTGTATTGTTACCCAAGATAATACTTATTAGACTATATATTTAATTATAAGATAGTTAAGTTGTATATTTATCTTGGAGGGAAAATAAAGCTAAATGTCCGGATTGTTAAGGATTCGGATTGCTAAAAACGGGGGAGTTTAACAGAGAAGTGTTTTTCTTGTAAACCCTTGAGGGAATTGTGAGCTTCAACCGAAAAAATCATCCTGACTGAGCCAACCAATCACATTTAGTCCGGTATATCACTTCTCCTTTACGCTACCAGATTCATTTTCAAGGTTCACGCCTCTTTAAAGGCATCTGTTGCGACAAACGCAGACAGCTGACGACAGCCGCTACAGCAGCAAATCCGATTCCTACAAACAAACTGGCAAACGTATGTGGCTGAGCATTCGTCAAATTGAACAAAAGAGCTACCAAGGTAGCGCCCAAGGTCTGCCCCAGTAAACGGGCCGTTCCGATCATACCGCTGGCTCCCCCACTCCGGTTTGCCGGAGCAGCAGAAATAATCGTACTGTTATTAGGTGTCTGAAACAAACCGAATCCGGCCCCGCATACAAACATACGCCAGATAATATCGGCATCCGTAGGGTCCGGAGGTAAGGCCGTGAGAGCATACAATCCTGCTGCAAAGACCAACATGCCCACACAGCCCAACAAACCTGCATGAATCTTCTCCACCAAATAACCGGCTAAAGGGGCTGTGAAGAGAGTTGCAACCGGCCAAGGTGTTAACAGTAATCCAGTAGCTACTTCACTACGTCCCCACATATTCTGCAACAAAAAAGGCAATGAAACCAATGCCAGCATCTGAGCCGTAAAAGAACAGATGGAAGTTCCCACCGAAAGGGCAAAAATAGGAATTCGCATCAAATCCACAGGAAGTAAAGGAGCTTCTTGTTTTAACTGCCGGCGGATATAAAATACTCCCACAACCACCAATAAAACCAATTGTAAGATAAGATAATCCGTACGTTCATGATGAGCAAACCCCTCCATGGAATAAATCAACAAGCCAAAAGTAAGCGCATTAGCAACAGCACTTATCTTATCGAATTTACGATACTGCCGTTCTTCCCGTTTGGGTAAAAACCGCTGCCCCATTCCCCAAGCCAGTAAACCTAAAGGGATATTGATGGCGAATAGCCAATGCCAGCTTCCTAAAGAAAGTATAGCACTGGCTACAGAGGGTCCGGCTACAGCCGAAACAGCAACCACCATAGCATTGATGCCCATCCCCCTCCCTAAATACTTGCGGGGGTATATGGTCCGCAGCTGAGCCGTATTGACGCTGGTAATAGCCGCTGCCCCAAAGCCTTGCAAAACCCGGGCCACCGTCAACATCCAAAAAGAACGGGAAAGTGCACAAATCAAAGAAGTTACACAAAACACAGCCACTCCAGAAAGAAATACCCGCCGATAACCGTAAATATCACCTAAAGAAGAAAAAGAGAGCAAAGAAACAGTTATTGCCAATTGGTATGCATTCATCACCCATATTGTAGTAGAAGGAGTGGTTCCGAATTCCCGGGAAAGCGTAGGTAAAACAATGTTGACGATGTTTGCGTCCAGCACAGACATAACCAATGCTAAAGAAGCTGCCATAACTGCCCATATTCGCTGAGGATTGGGTAATCCATCCCTCTCTTCCGTTGCGATGACAGGATTTTGAAACATCTCTTTTCTGCTTTAAAATAATCCCGGCAAAAATACAATTTTGATCGGTAAACTCCCGGCTATCCGTCAAGCATTTCCCTTACTTTTCCTGAATTTAACTTAATTTTATAAGCAAATCCTAACGAGAAAGGAAGCTTACACCCCCCTTCCGTTTCCTTCCCCTAAGTTCCCTGAAACTGCGTCCGCTGAAATCCCGTAAAATCAGCATTAAAAATATCCGTCATAAGATCGTACAAAGGAGATACTATGATTTATTTATAACTTATCCAAATCCAGATGAAAAAAGAAATAATTTTCCGGAATCAGGTAACAGTTCCCGTATTGGGTCAAGGCACTTGGAATATGGGGGAAAATGCGTTCAAAAAAGCCGAAGAACTAAAAGTTTTGCAAAAAGGGATTGAACTGGGTATGACGGCCATCGATACAGCAGAAATATACGGAGAAGGCCGTTCTGAAATACTAGTCGGAGAAGCGATCAAAGGGCTGAGAGAAAAAGTATTTCTAATCAGCAAAATTGCCCCTTCTCATGCCAGTCACAGAGGGACCCGTATAGCCTGTGAAAATAGCTTAAAAAGACTAAAGACAGATTACCTGGATCTTTACCTTTTGCATTGGAAGAGCCGTATTCCTATAAACGAAACGATCTGTGCTTTGCAAGAATTACAAAAAGAAGGAAAGATAAAACAATGGGGAGTCAGTAATA
>UMCT01085276.1_pt1 | contig 13163 bp, 5 predicted proteins | sample 1964291 | NCBI WGS metagenome assembly UMCT01 (sample SAMEA4835974, study PRJEB28245) | human gut metagenome | biome: gut microbiome; material: fecal sample | place: Denmark | collected 2008 | reverse complement strand
GGGCGGCCGTTTGGCCGCCCGTCCCACGATCCGCTCCACCGCCTCGGTAAAGGGAACCTCTTTCACTTTGATCAGATAATCCAGCGCTGTCCTGCCGCCGATCCCACGGGAAAACCAGCACCATTTGCCGTTGGAAATTTTCAGACTGTCGTGCTCACGGGTGCAGTAGGTGCTGCCGCCGAAATGCGCCAGTTCCTGTGGCTCATAGGTCCGGAGATAGGTCAGCAGGTCCATTTCCTTTGCCCGGTCGATCATCTCTCTTGTCACATAGCCCATCGGTTCATCAACTCCTTGAAATAGAATAAGCCGGACAGGTTTCACATCGGTGAAAGCCGTCCGGCTATGTAGGGGATCTGCATACTCTATGCAGATCGGGGTTATTCGGTTGTACGGAACAAATTATCGAAGAATACGATCTCCGTCAAAAAGGAGAATATCCGGATTTTCATCAGCGGCGTCCAGCAGGCGCTGTGTAAAACCACTCTTGCTGAATACACCGAAAATCACGGTGTAGTTTGGATATGCTTTGCGGATCTCATCTGCATTGGAAACTTTTTCCTTCAGTGCAAAATACACAGAGGCATCTACCGGCTTGCTATGATATTTACATTCACCGGCAAATATCCGCTTATTCTGCTGGTCTACTGCCATCACATCAATCTCCGTATCACCGTCAAAATCATTCAGCCAATAAGAGCCGATACGGGAAGGGGTAAAGGATACTGCACCGTCTTTGCAGAGTTTTGCAAAGATGTCCTTGCAGATGTCCTCATAAGCAAACGCCACAAATTTTCCAATGAAGTCCTTTTGAATCTCGTCCAGAACGATCTGCATATTGTCCAATTCCAGCTCGCCCTTGTACGGATACACATACCGAAACCAGAAGCGGATAAAGTTGTCTGCGATGAAGTACAGACCTTTTCTGGATTTCTCTGGGTTCTTTTCGGTGATGGGCGTCCTTTTTTCAATGAAACCAAGCTCGGAGAGCGTGGACAGATAAGGCGTCAGTGATGAGGTTTCCTGTCCCAGCACACCGGCGATCTTCCCCAGCTTATGGTTTCCGTCTGCGATTGCCTTGATGATGGAGAAGTAGTTCACTGCCGTCATGGACTCACTTTTCAGCAGGAAGTTCGGCTCCTCATACAGAAAGCCGTTTTTAGACAATACCACATCCTCGATCTGATCCAGCAGATCTCGATTATCCTGGAAGAACTCCAGATATTTCGGCACGCCGCCAGTCACGGCATATTGTTCTACTGCCTTGTCGAAGGGCAGGTCCTGAACGGCGTAAATCTCTGTGAAAGGCAGCGGAGCCAACCGCATCTGCGAGGTTCTGCGTCCGTACAGAGGACTGTCATAGGACAGTGCGTGTTTTTGCATCATGCCGATTAACGACCCGGAAAGGATCAGCATAATGTTGCTGTCCTTGAGCAGTTCATCCCATGCATTTTGCAGAATGGAGGGGAAGGCTGGATTGGTCTTGACGAGATAGGGAAACTCGTCGATCACCAGCACCTTCTTCTGTTCCGGCTCATAGTCAGCGATCACTTGGAACATATCCATCCAATCGGAAAAGGATGCCTTTTGCAGCAGGCTGTTTTTTGTTGTTCGAGCGATCACTCCGGCAAGGCGCTTCATGCTCTGCGTTTCAAGTTCCTCCGTTGCAAGAAAATAAAACGCCGTTTTCTTTTTCAGAAATTCTTTGATCAACGTGGTTTTTCCGACTCTGCGGCGACCGTAGATCACCACAAAGCTGCCGTCACGCTCGTATTCTGCGTTCAATTTGGCCAACTCTGCTTTTCTGCCGATAAATTTCATAGGTCCGCCTCCTTGTATGATAAATTAGTTTATGATAATCTCGTTTATATTATACGCAAGGGACGCAGAAAAGTCAATCCCTGGGGCGAGTTTTTCTCACCTGTTTTCCAACAGGAAAATAAATGGAAGTTATTGGAGATACAGTATAATAAGCGGGATTATGATAAATCAGTTTATACTACACGCAACAAGGGCGATGTCCTGCGTCTCTTAGAGGAGAAAACAGGCAGCAGGCCGACACCTGCTGCCTGTTTTCTCCTCCTCGACCGAAAAAGCGGACGGATGCCGTTTATCGCTCCCGTTCTGCGGTTTTTGGCCGGATCCGGTCACCTTCGTCCGGCTTATCTGCCATGACGGGACGATCCTGCTCATTAAGGTTCAGCAGCACATTCAGTTCGTTCAACCGCCGTGTCTTTTCGGCCAGTTCCTCCTCCTTCGGAAAAGGAGCGACCATCTCTGTGCGGGCATTTTCAAGCTGCTCGGTGGTATGGGCAAGCTGCGACCGGGCGTTGGCCAAGTGCTCCGTGATCTTTTCCAGCGCGTTGTCGATACGGGTGACATTGCCGCCTGCATCCGCACCCAGTACAGCCGTATGGGACAGCTTGCCTTTGAGCACCATGCGAAACTCATTAGCAGCACCGTCGTAGGAAAGCAGCATGGAAAATCCGCGATAGCTACCGATAGAAACGGTTTCCGCGCCATTCATGTGCGTGCAGGCTTCAATGATCGCCTTACCGGCGTTCTCACGCTCAGTGTAGGTGACGCCGTTCAGCACCATCGGCGCAATGCCCTCGGCTGGCTTCGGATGCTCCGCCAAATGCGTGCTGTCCTGTTCATATCCGGCGATGCGCTCGTTCAGCTCCTTGATCTCTGCCGGATACTTCCGCAGCACCAGCTCCTCCAGCGCATACCGCTGGCTCAGATGGCTGGCACGGAGCATATTCAGCTTGCTGACCTCCATATCTAAATTGCATTTTTCGATGATCTGCGGGTTTCCTGTGGCCAGTGCCTTGATCTCGGCATAGGACAGTGCCGTCTCGTCCACATCCTCCGCCGCACGGGCCGGTGCTTTGGAGGTCATGATCTGGGCAATAAACCGCTGCTTGGATTCCACCAGCTGATAGAGGTAGGCATCGAATGTGCCCTCGGTAACATAGCGGAAGATCTCCACCTCCGGATTTTGGTTGCCCTGCCGCACGATGCGCCCAAGGCGCTGCTGCAAGTCGCTGGGCCGCCATGGGCAATCGAGATCATGCAAGGCGATGAGCCTGTCCTGCACATTGGTTCCGGCTCCCATTTTTGCGGTGCTGCCCATGAGGATGCGCACCTCGCCGCCGCGCACCTTGGCAAACAGCTCCTTTTTCTTTTGCTCGGTGTTGGCGGTGTGGATATAAGCGATCTCGTTTTCCGGAATGCCTATCTCAAGCAGCTTCCGCCGCAGATCGTCATACACATTGAAGCTGCCGTCCGCCTTGGGAGTAGACAGGTCGCAGAAAATCAGCTGCGTGCTGCGCTGTGCGGTACTCTCTGCCCATATCCGATAGACATTCCGGGCGCATACGGAAACCTTGCTGTTTTCATCGTCCGGTGCCAGAGAGCTTAGCAGCCGCATATCCAACGCCAGCTTGCGTCCGTCGTTGGTGATGCGCAGCATATTGTCGGTGCTGGGATCGACCACACGGGCGCGGACGCGCTCGGCACGCTCCGCCAGTCCTGCAACAGCTTTCTTTTGCAGCTCGCTGGGGTGGATGACCTCGGTGTGGAAGTTGGCCTTTGGGACGGGCAGCTTCAGCATATCCGCCGTTTGCACATCCGCCACCATTTTGAAGGTCGCCATCAACTCCGGCAGATTGAAGAATTTTGCAAAACGGGTTTTCGGGCGATAGCCGCTGCCCTCCGGGGAAAGCTCGATGGCGGTAACGGTTTCACCGTAGTCGCTGGCCCAATCGTCGAAGTGGATAAGACCCATCTCCTGCAAGGTTTGATATTGCAAGTACCTCTGCACCGTATACAATTCCACCATACTGTTGGAGATCGGGGTGCCGGTGGCGAAGATAACACCGTGGCTGTCGGTCAGCTCGTCCAGATACTGACACTTGGCAAAGAGATCCGAGGACTTCTGCGCTTCCGTCTGCGCGATACCGCCGACATTGCGCATTTTCGTCATCAAAAAGAGATTTTTGAAACTGTGGCTCTCATCGATGAACAGCCGGTCGATGCCCAGCTCCTCAAAGGTCACGGTGTCGTCCTTGGTGCTCTGATCGTTGAGCTTCTCCAGCCGCGTCTCCAATGACTTACGGGTTCGCTCCATCTGCTTGATGGTGAAGTTTTCTGCTTTCTGCCGCTTAGCGTCGCTGATGGCCAGCAGCACCTCGTCGATCTGCCGCTGCAAAATGGCCTGTTGCCGTTCACGGGACAGGGGGATCTTCATGAGCTGACTGTGGCCGATGATGATTGCATCGTAATCTCCGGTGGCGATGCGGGCGCACAGCCTGCGGCGGTTGCTCTTTTCAAAATCGCGTTCGGTAGCTACCAAAATGTTAGCGGCCGGATAGAGCTGGAGCCACTCCGCCGCCCACTGTTCCGTGATGTGGTTGGGCACCACGATCAGCGACTTGGTGCATAGCCCCAGACGCTTCATTTCCATAGCGGCGGCAACAATTTCAAAGGTTTTCCCTGCGCCCACTTCGTGTGCCAACAGCGTATTGCCGCCGTACAATACATGGGCGATGGCGTTCACCTGATGCTTTCGCAGGCTGATCTCCGGGTTCATCCCCACAAAGCGGATGTGGCTGCCGTCATATTCCCGCGGGCGGATGGAATTGAAGGTGTCGTTATAGATGCGGCACAGCCGTTCGCGTCGGTCGATGTCCTGCCACAGCCAATCGGCAAACTTGGACTTGATCAGCTCCTGCCGATCCTGGGCGATGGCAGTTTCCTTCACATTCAGAACCGGCCGCTCCTTGCCGTCCTCCACAACGGTATCGAACACCTTGACCACCCGCTGATTCAGTGTCTGCTCCAGGATGTGGTACGCCGTGATACGCTTGGTGCCGTAGGTGGTGACGGCTTTGATGTTGCCGCCGTCCATGCTTTTGTTGCTGATGTTCCATTCTCCGCTGTATTCGGAGCGAACGACCCGCATTCTCTGCCTGGCGTATACGCTGGTACCGAACAGCTCGAACATAAACTGCTGATAGACATCGGTAGGCACCCATGATGCACCGATCCGCACACCGATCTCCGCAGCGGTCAGCTCTGTCGGCTGCACAGCTTCCATGGCGGAGAGATACCCGGCAAGCTCCTGCTTCTTTTCAGCCGGCAGCGCTGCTTGCAGCGCCTGCAGCATACGCAGCTTTTTCCGCACATTGCCGGACAGAAATTCTTCGGCGGTGACATAGGGATATGCCGCCAGATCAAGCTGCACCGGACTGATCTCCTCCGGCGTAAGACCGCAACGGACATTCCGGTAAATGACCCCGGAAAGCTCCTGCACCAGCTCGTCCTCACTTTTACCGGACAGCTCCGACATAAAGCCGAGATCCACCTGCGCTTTTTCGGAGAGAGATACCGCCAGCGCCTCCGATGCCGTATCCACCTGCGTGACCGGCTCATGCGGGCGAATGGTGCGCTTGGTGAACATATCCGCCTTGCGGGCGAAATTGCCTTCGTTGTCCAGCACCTCCAACGAGCACAGCAGCGGATAGCTGCTGTCATCCGAAAAGGCAAGGTTGTTGCCGCGGGTGTAAAGCCGCCCGTATTTTTTGACATAGGCATCGTACAGCCCGTTCAGCTTCTCCTGCTCGCGCCGGATGATCTCATCGGGATGGTTCTCCGCCTGGTACTCGATGAGCTGACGGGTGCAGTCCCGCAGGGCGATCATGCCGCGCACCCGGTTCTCGGTGGTCAGCGGCAGTTCGACCGGCTCCATGCGGCTGTCAATGCGGAAATACAGCTTGCCGTCTACGCTGGTAAAGCTGTAATTACGCACATTCGGGTCGGCGGGAATGGATAAATCTTCCTCCTCCGGCCCGTCCTGCTCATAGGTGGGGATCTGTGCATGAAGCCCCGATACCGCTTCGCTCAGAAGATCGGCAAGATCGGCATTTTCATAGGGCTTGCACACGCTGTCCATGCCGTATTGGGTGCTCTCCATGGCCATCTCGCCCAGCACCATTTCCGGATGCCGGACGAAATAGCTGTTCATGCGGATACCGTTTTCATCCGCGTCCAGATGCACCCAATCCGGCTCAATATCCACGATCCGGTCACGCTTTTGAAGAAAGAGGATGTCACTGGTGACCTCTGTTCCGGCATTGGCCTTGAACGCTGTATCCGGCAGGCGGATCGCCCCGATGAGGTCAGCCCGCTGGGCCAGATATTTTCGCACGACGGGACTTTCCTTATCCATCGTGCCCTTTGAAGTGATGAAGGCGATGACACCGCCCGGCCGCACCTTGTCCAGCGTCTTGCCGAAGAAATAATCATGGATGAGCCAGTGGTGTTTGTCATAGCGCCGGTCAACGACCTTGAAATTTCCGAAAGGCACATTGCCCACCGCTGCGTCAAAGAAACTGTCCGGTATCTCCGCCTTTTCATAGCCGGTAACGGCGATACGGCTGTTCTGGTAAAGCTGCCGGGCGATGCGGCCGGAGATGCTGTCCAGCTCCACACCGTAGGCTTTGCAGGCGCTCATGCTGTCCGGCAGCATTCCGATGAAGTTGCCGACGCCGCAGGCAGGCTCCAACAGATTGCCGCTTTCCAAACCCATCTGTGCCAGCGCCTTGTAGATGGCGTCGATGATGATGGGAGAGGTATAAAAGGCGGTCAGGCTGCTGGCCCGCGCGGCGGCATATTCCTCCTCGGTGAGCAGTGCTTTAAGCTCGGTATACCGGCTGTGCTTTTCATCGAAGCAATCGGCAAGACCGCCCCAGCCCACATAGCGGGAAAGGATCTCCTGCTCCTGCGGTGTCGCCAGCCGGTTTTCGCTTTCCACTGTTTGCAGAGTGCGGATCGCCGCCACATTGGCCGCATACTTTTCCGCCTTGCTGCCCACGCCCAGCTCCCGATCCGTGATGTGAAAGTCGTGCCGCTGCCCGGTCGGTATTTCCGGATAGAGCGGTGCAAACCGCATACGCTCCCGTTTGGGCTGCGGCGCTGTAAGCACAGCTTTTTCTTCGGCAGGTAATGCCGGTTCTATCTCTGAGGTTTCCGCTTCCGCTATGGGCGGTTCCGGCTCCGATACCTCCGGTTCTGCTGCCGGCCGTTCGGAAACGGCCTCGGTCGTTGGCGTTTGCAGGGTTTTCCCAAGGCCAAACACGGAATAGGTACCGTCCAGATAGGCACGCATGGCTTCTATGCCCTGCTTTCGCAGGGTATAGTGCCGGTCATCCTCTTTTGTGGATCCCCACGCAGGGAGCATATTCTGATAGATCTCCTGCACGCGGTCGGCGTCGGAGAGCTGAACGGTCACAGCCTTTACGCACTCCCAATAGTCCGCAATGGCGTTTTGCGAAAACGGCCGCACCACATCCTCCGGCGTATCCATGAAAAAGTTGACGATCTGCCGGGCCAGCCGCCCTTGTTCGTATTTCGACATGGCGGCGCGGTCGGCATCGGAGAGAAACTTGTTCTGTGAGATCAGCTCCCCAATGCGCTTGGCCGCCTCCGGCCATTTCAGCGTGACCTTGGCATAGGGCGCACCAATACTGCCGTGACTGAATTCGATGCCCTTTCCGCGGACGTGGGTGAGGTTGTCGTTCCCACCGCTGTGACCGCTGTATTCGCCGTGATAATTCTTGAGGTATTTTTCGCGCTCGGCCTTATCTTTGTGGGTAGCATAAAAGGCATACACACCGAGGCGATAATCGGTGCTGTGATTGCCGCCGCGCAGCACCTTGTCCACCTCATCGGCGGAAATAAAAAATTGCCGGTCGGGAGCAAACCCGTCGGCAACGGTAAAATGAAGCGGCTCCCGTTGTAGATCACGGAGCCGCTCCAGTATCTCTTTCGGACGATAAAAGCGAAAACGCAAAAGGTCTTGCCCGGCATCCAGCGCAGCGTTGAACGCCGTCCATTCGTCCACGCACTTTTGCAGCGTATCCGGCGCACAGAGAAGCTCATAAATTTGCTTCTGCGTTTCCGGATAGCCGCCCTTGACGGATTGCGCCAGCATGGCCAGCGGCAGAAATCCCGCGTTTCTCGCTTCCGTTGTCATGTCCCGGCTGGTGTAGGCAATGCTGTCAGCAAGCCGCATCCGCTCGTAGTGATCGACCTCATCCAATTCACTTTGCGGCATATACCGCCCCAGCTCCAACAGCTCCCGGATACGCTTTGCCGCTTCCTCCCAGGAGATCAGTGTGGCATTGCTCCGCTGCGCCGTGCTGCCGCGGGCAATACGCATCCCCTCGGCGTCATACCAAAGCGAAACTTTCTCTCCGCCAAAATAGAAGCCTGCACCGTTCTCGCCGTAGTGTTTTTGCAGGAATGCGGCGTTGTCCGGCTTATCCTTCATAAAGTAAGCGCAGATGATCAGCCGGCTATGCTCATCGTTGGATCCTACGCACAGGGCTTCATCCATGATCTGCTGCGGCAGCTTGGGATGGGAGAGTAGTGGTGCGACCGGTGTATCCTCCGGTTGGTCGAACGCAGGCATATCAAACAGCGTAAGCTGCTGTGATTCCATCGGCACAAACGGTTTGATCTCGGTGTTGACATAGTATTCCCGTTTGTCAATGAGCTGTGCCGTAAAGCCTGCCACCAGCTTCCATGAAAAAACGCTCTCGCTGGTACGGGAAAGATATGCGCCCTCCCACATGAGCAGACCGTTTTTCTGTGGACGATACCCCAGCCGTGCTCCGTCTGCAAGGATCTCGGTGAAACGGTCTTGATATGCCGAGCGGAGATATTCGGCACGCTCGGCCTCGTCCGGATGTGACCGGAAAAACAGTTCGATCTGCGCCTTCTTGTGGATCAGATCATCATTGCGGTTTTCAATGATGGCGAAAATTTTCTTTTCATCCAAAAAAGCGGGCAGCTCAGAGGTTGCTTCCTCCGCACTGTCCGCTTCTTCGGGTTCGGTGTTCAGCTGTAGATCAGCTCCGCCAGCACTGTCCCCTCGGCGGCGTTTCTCAGGTTGTTCATCAGCCCCACCCACTTCATCGGGTCGGCGGCTTTCAGCTCCTCCGTCACGCCCTCGGCCTGAGCCATCGCCGTCACCGTCTGTTCCACGCGCTGCCGCGCCGTCCGGTCGATCTCCGCCAGATGCTCGTTCAGCCTGCCCGATGTCAGCAGGTTCGTGAACAGCACCTTCCGGTGCTCCTTCAGATACCTCCGGCGCAGCAGGCCGTATTTCCCAAGGGCTGTTTCCGGCTCCTGCGGCGGCAGCAGATCCGGCAGCCGGTAGCCGTCCTTCATCGTGTATGTCAGTTCCATGGTTTTCGCTCCTTTCGGTCTGTGTTTCTGTTTGCTTGTCTATAGGATACTCATTTCCCGGTGCCTGCGCAATTGTGCGAATTTGCTTTTGACGGCTTCGGACGGTCAATGCGATGGCGCTCAAACCGCTTTCGGCAATATCCCGTGTGGCCACGCCCAGGGCATTCAGCGTTTCCGGGGTATTGAAATTGAACACCTCAGAGAAATCCTCCGGATCAAAATATTCATCCGGTTCCAGCCCGCAGCGGCACATCAACATATACGCCGTACTGTTCTCCAGCAGACGGCGATAGAGAACCGACAAATTCAGCTCGTCCAGTTCTTCCAGCAGGCTGTTGTCCCGGCAGTTCTGCAGATCATCAAGATAGTCCGTCATATTGTCCGCCGCAGCGTTTTCCATGGCGGATACTATGGCTTCCTCCAATGTACCTTTATCGTCCAGCGCACCGAATCGGTTTTCCAACGCTTCGATCACATCCGGCTCCTGCTCGGCAGGCACCTGCCAGAGCGGCACGGGGCGGGACAAACGGCTTTCGTGGGTGTCGGATATATCAAAATAATACTTGAGGCGCGTGCGTCCCGGATAGTCCCGATCAAATACGGCAATGCCGGTAGCGCCCTTATTGACCCATCGGCCGAATTGACGGTTCCAGCGCTCTATCTCTAACACAGCCGTTGCGTCCGGACGCTGTGCGTGTACCAGCACCTGCTCCTCAAAGGGCAGCTTATAATTCCGGCATGCAGAGCGCAGAAATGCCGTCCACCGGTCTGCGCGGGCCAGTGCGGCGATCTCCTGCCGGTAAACCTCCGTGATCTCCTGAAATCTGCGTGCCATGGGCAGCACCTCCTATCTTTCCTTTGGTTTTTCCCTGTCCTTTTTCAGCAGGTATTTATCCATATATTCCCTGGCCGAACAAAGATCGCCGGTGTAGTTCCAGTCATTTTCCGGGTCGATATGGCGGTAGGCGTTGTTATTGTACCGGTTCGGCTCCAGCTTGATGGGTGTCGCAGACAGCAGCGTGCCCCAGTGGTTAACCATGATCCAGCGGCCGATCTCCACGGGGATCCCGCACTGATCGTCGTCATTGCGTACCTCATAGAGATACAGCCCCTTGGGCACCGTGTTTCGGTCTACCCGCAGGCAGGTAAAGAGCATGGGACGGTCAAACACCTCCACCAGCTCAAAGCGTTCTTTTCTTGCATCAACAGACATACCGTTTTCCTCCTATCTTTCTCGCGCCGCTTCCCGGACGGGCGGAAACCGCCAGCCGTAGACCCGCCCGATCTCGTCGCCCAGGCGCTTTGTCACACGGGTCACATCGGCGCGGGTGGCGGTGCCGCTGTACAGCTTTTCTTTCAGCCGGTCGATCTGGGCTTCGCTCACATTCTCCTTGTAGGCACGGTAGAGATAATGGTTCGTGCCGTCGTGGTGTACAGCATCGCAGCGCAGATCGCCCAGCCGGTCTACATACCATGTGGAATAGTCCATCTCGGAATACAGGCAATCGCGGATATTGCCGCTTTTGATCTCGGCATAACCGGGATACCGCCCATCCCATCGGCCGATGTCTGCGATCAGCAGAATGGGGCGGGAGAGCTGAATGTTCAGATTGCACCGCTCGTCATCGAGATAGTCGTTGTTCTGCTCGACCATCAATTCCATCCGTTCCTGCTCGGAAAGCTCGGGGTACTGTTCCTCCAGATCGCCCCTCCAATCCTCGTAGTCCGGATCGCTGCTCCAGATAATATGTTTCTGCTCGGTCATCGTGCGTCACCTCGGTCTTTCTCCCGGCGCTTTAACGGCTGTCCCTGTGCATCGTAGTTGGCGGGATCGGCAATGGGCTTGTCAAAGCCGAACATGGAGCCGCCCTTCATAGCCTCCTCCTGGGCGCGGGTCACGCCCAGCTTGCGGTTATATTCCTCCACGATGGCACGGGCTTCCTCCTTTGAGGTGTGGGGAATGTCCGTCTTGTAATAGCCGGTTTCGCCCCGTTTCAGGATCACCACATTTCCGGTGTCCAGCAGGAGTGAGTAGCACTGCTTCGGGAGTGACGAGCGAAGCGGCACGAAGGTGCTGCCCGTTTGCTCCATCTGCTGGGCAAACTGCACCATGCCATACAGATGCCCGCTGCCGATTTCGGCCCGGTGGTCGTCGATATACCGGCAGATGTGGTCATGCTGCGTGCCATCCGGCCTGAGCACACGGATGCTGTCCCCATCCGGGATGCGGAACAGGGTCTTTCCCTGCGGGTCCACAAAGCAGATGCCACGCTCGGCGTTTTTCAAATGCCGGTCCAGTGCTTCCCGGCGATAGCAGTAGACATACAGGTTATAATCCCCCTGCATAGGGTTCAGCCGCAGGAGATAAGCGTGCTCCGGTGTATCCACCCGGAATCCATACTGCGGAATGAAATCCTCGGCAAACACACTTTCTTTATGTTCATAACAGTATCTGGAAAGGCTGCTGCGGTTTTTGAAAATGCCGCCATAGCGATCATCAAAACGCAGGGCATTGATAAAATCGTCAAATTCGTCCTTGAACGCCTGTGTTTTCAGCTCCGGGCAATGATCCCACCATGAGGTGAAAAAGCCGTTGCCGCTTTTGTCCATATCGCCCCGCAGATGGCCGATGCAGCCGGTCTGTTTGTCGAGCTGCTGGCTGTCGGTATAACAGTAATTGCGCTCCGCCGGGGCCATGATCTTGATTACATAGTCCATTACCGTTCACGCTCCTTTGCCGCTTTTGCCTCCCGTACAGAGAGCCGTTCCTGCCGTGCTTGCCAATCAGTGCTGCAGGCTCCGGTCAATGCAGGCTTCATATTCGCCGGGGCGGAAGTAGTTATCCGTCCGGGGTGCGATGATACCGCTGTCCATCAGTTCCCGCAGGACCACCGGCGCATCGCAGTCCTCCTCAAAATTCAGATACCCGCCTGCCTGAAAGCCGACTGCCTGGGCCTCCGGGGACAGCAGCTGCCGAGCTGCGTCGATTTGGGCCATGATCCCTCCGTGGCCTGCTGTGGACACACTATACACACCGGGACACAAAGTGTCGCGGCGCACAACAAGGCCCCAAGGGGAATCACTCGGTTCTCGATACATCATCGCTCACGCTCCTTCTGCAAGGATGAAATAGAAAGCTGCTGCGCTTCTGCCGCAAATCGCTGCTCCAATCGTTCCACGCTCCAATCCTTCTTGAATTGCCCCAGCGGGCCGGGACCGAACTGTGCCAACGCACGTTTGTCCATTTCCCGCAGCCGCTCCCATAACTCCGGGTGATACTGCCGGAGCTTTCGCAGTTCTCCAATGCCCTGCAAAGGGCAGCACCAGCAGGAGCAGCGGCGGTAGATCTGATACAGTCCGCCAAAGTCATAGCCCCGGTCATAACAGATTTGCAGGGCTTCCTTCTCTGTGATCCCCCAATCCACCAGCGGATACCGTTCGTTTTTGATGCGCTTCGGCTCATCTGCGGCGATCCCCACATAACTCACGGCCCTGTATTGTCCTTTCAGCCGGTTGATCTCCTTATGGATGAGATGTGTTTTCAGCTGCCCTGTGCACCAGCGCACACGGGGACCGGGCCAGCCGTTTCCGTATAGAGAAACACCCAGCCGCTGCCGGTTTTCAATGCTGGCCGGTCGCTGCTTCTTTTCCTCAAACATCAGCCACTCAAAGCCCTTTGGGTGGCGCAGCCACGTCAGATGCAGCCCTCGCTCTGTAAACAGATAGTCGTCCAGCTTTTGCAGATGCTCATACATTTCCGGAAATTCCATGCCCGTATCTGCCGTCAGGACCGCATGGATCGGCAGTCCCCGCTCAATCATGAGCAGCAGCATAGCGGTGCTGTCCTTACCGCCGGACAGGGATACCGCATGGAACAGATCCTTTTCTTCCGTTTGATTGCTCATACCCAT
>UMCT01015204.1_pt1 | contig 13163 bp, 13 predicted proteins | sample 1964291 | NCBI WGS metagenome assembly UMCT01 (sample SAMEA4835974, study PRJEB28245) | human gut metagenome | biome: gut microbiome; material: fecal sample | place: Denmark | collected 2008 | reverse complement strand
TAGAGTAGTACATAATGCACAAAATCCACACCCCAAAAGCCACCGTATTTAGGCACCTTGCACAATGAGCCATTAGTCACTAAACAAGGGGCTAGGGGCTAGGGACTTGGCACTGGTCTTTAGTCGACTAAAGCCTGAGGGCATAGGGACTAGATGCGACGGGTAGGGAACTAGGCTCGACAGCGGGTTTAGTTCAACTAAACGACTAATTTAGTCGAGTTGGTACATTTGGTAATATTGCACAAAAATGTTATTGAATATTTGTGCATATTGACGGTTGACTTATTATAGTTTGTATGGTATAATTTATATAGAATAAAAGATTAGGTTAGTGTAGGGTACGACTAAATAACTAATTTAGTCTTTTAGTCAAAATAACAAATTCATTTTAGTCAACTAAAATAGAGAGGAGTGAAATCATGTTAGGTGCAAATATTCTTGCTACAGCTGGTGCTCCAGTTGGTGATGTAATTACTGCTATTAGCACTGTTGGTTTTCCGATTGTTATGTGTTTGGTTATTATGTATTACTGGAATAATCAGTACAGTAAAACAATCTCAGAACTTAAAAGTACTATTAGTCGACTAACAGATGTTGTCGCTGATAACACTAAAGCGTTAGCACTGTTAGAACAAAGATTAGGAAAGGACGATGAAGTTGATGGACGGTAATATAAATAGTTGTGACTTTACTTACTGTTCTGACAAAACTAAGGTCTTTGAAAACTACTGCAATTATATGTTTACAAGAACTCAATCAATGTTTGTATATGAGGGATTGCCTGAGACTATTCCAGTTCAATGGCTTGAACAGTATTTGCAGAGAAATGGCTCGTGTTGTATAGCTGAAGTCGATGGTAAACTTTATGCGTTACTTGGAAATGCTGGTGGCGAGTTGGATGAATATTATCAGCCGACAAAATATGTTGTTGCAAATCCGGCTTTGAATTTAACTAAAGATTTTACTATTGGCGAGGATTGTGTTTATTGTAGAAACGATTATAACGCATTAGGTCTTACCCCTTTGATTTCAAGATATTGTGGTCTTATGACTGAAAACTGTTTGACTGTCAGACTTTCTGATATCAATATGCGTATGATGAGTTTATTATCTGCACCCGATGATACAACTCTTCAATCGGCTAAACAGTATATGAAAGATTTGGAAGATGGTAAACTTGGTGTTGTTGGAGAAGCACCATTCTTTGATGGCTTGAAAGTACAGTCAAAAAGTATTGGTAATGGCGACTATATGATACAATTCATAGAGTTGCAACAGTATCTCAAAGGTTCGTTATACAATGAACTTGGTATCAATGCTAACTTCAATATGAAGCGTGAAGCATTAAGCGGTCAAGAGGTTGCGTTGAATGATGACGCACTTATGCCACTGATTGATGATATGCTGAAACAACGTAGAGCAATGTGTGATGAATTGAATGAAATGTTTGGTCTTAATGTTTCTGTCGATTACGGTAGCACGTGGCACAGTAATGTTGTTGAGAAGCAGTTGATTGGTCAGTCAGAGCTGGATGCTAATACCGATGGTTCAGAAGAGTTAGCTGGTGATGAAAGTGCTTTACCTGATGATAAAGACCCAAATGCTGTTGATGAAGCTGGGGCATCTGGTGATGATGTTAGTCGACTAAACACAGACGGAGAGGAGAACCCTGATGATACTGATGGTGAAGATGCTCCCGCTGATGATGATGTGGATAATGTTGATGAAACAGATGCTGATTCTGAAACAGATAGAAGTGATACTGACACAGCTGAACACAACGATAACACTGACGACTCTGAGAAGCCGGATGATAGTGAAAACGATGAATCTGACAGCGAGGAGTGTGTAAAAGACCAGCCTGAGGAAGAACAGACTGAAGAAGAAAAACCTGAGGAAGAAAAACCTGTGGATGAAAAGCCTGAGGAAGAAAAACCTGAGGATGAAAAGCCTGAGGGCGAGAAGAAAAAGAAAGGGGAAGATGAAGATGAAACTTAAAGAATACTTAAGCAACGCTAAGTTCTTTCCCCTTATGGGTGTTAGTCAACTAAACACTATTGGAGAAGAACTCGATAAGCAAATGAGACTCTTATATGGAGAGAAAACTTGTAGTCCTTTGATAACAGGTTTGGTTGAAAGCGATGGAACTGTTACAGTTGAAAACCAAACATTCATCGCTAAGACAATTTATGGTATGTACCAAAACAAATGGAATAGCTTGATTAAATTTGCGTCGGAAGAAATTGACCCGCTTGTTGAAAAACACGTCACTACTACAACCGAATATGGAAAGTCTGTTGGCGTTCAATTGAGCGGAGAAGATGGTTTTGAGCAAACTGATAAGTTGGCTGGTTTCGACTCTGAAGATTTCGTCAACAAGGATAGCAATACGCACAGTACCAAGTATGGAAAGAAGTCAGATACCACGAATAAGGGAAAAGACACGACAACAGTGGACAGTAGAACAAAGCAAGCAGAGGTTTTAGTCAACTATACTATCAAGTTTTGGGATGAAAAAGGAATTACTAGAACAGTAGTTCATGATGCAGTTAATAAAATTTGTTTACCGCTATATGAATTATAGCAGAAAGTGAGGAAAAAATGAAAGTAGAGCAGATTGCAACATTATGTAACACCATTAGTGGAGAGGTGCTTGGAAAAACTGAAGTTGTTCAGAACGACCTTTCCAACGTAGTAGACTTCGGTAATGAGATTATCGGTACTAATAATCTCGATAATTACGTTAAGTCTTTGATTGACCACATCGGCAAGATGGCTTTTGTCGACAGACCTTATTCCGGCTCAGCACCTAGCGTTCTTATGGACGGTTGGGAGTTCGGTAGTATCCTTGAAAAGGTAACAATGGCTAAGTTACCAGAAGCAACAGAGAACAGTTCTTGGAAGTTAGAGAACGGAAAGTCTTATGATACTGGTGTGTTTACTGCACCTGTGGTTTCTGCTAAGTTCTACAACAGCTTAGCTACTTATGAAATCCCTATGTCATTCGCAGAGAAGCAGGTTAAGAGTGCTTTCTCAAGTGCTCAGCAGATGAACGCTTTCTTCTCCATGATTCAGACTGCTATCGAAACTTCTATGACAGTTAAGACTGACGGTCTTGTAATGGACACAATTAACAGCATGACTGCTGAAACTCTGTACAACTACAATTCTGAGGGCACTTATACAGGTGTTGGTAACAACAGAGCTGTGAACTTACTTGCTTTATACAATGCAAGATTTGGAACTACTCTTGTACAGGAGAAGTGCTTGACAGATGCTCAGTTCATTCGTTGGGCTTCATTCATGATTGGTCTGTACAGTGGCAGAATGACTAAGTTATCTACACTGTTCAACATCGGCGGACAGGAGAGATTTACAGCAAAGGATAAGTTACATCTTATTATGCTTGACGAGTTCGCTAAGGCATCTGATGTTTACTTACAGTCAGATACTTTCCATGAGCAGTACACAGCACTTCCTAATGCTGAAACTGTTCCTTATTGGCAGGGTTCTGGTACTGGCTATGACTTTGATAGCACTTCTGCTATCAATGTTAAGCATGGAACTCACGAGGTTGATGCTGACGGTATCCTTGCTGTTATGTTTGACCGTGAAGCACTTGGTGTATCTAACCTCGATAAGAGAGTTACATCACAGTACAATGCTCGTGGTGAGTTCTACAACAACTGGTACAAGTTCGATGCTGGCTACTTCAATGATATGAACGAGAACTTCGTCGTATTCTATGTTGCCTAGATAACTTTGGTGGTTGGTTGGTGGGTGTTAGTCGACTAAAGGCTAACACCCATTACTTTTAGAAAGGAGTGATATTATGGAGTTAGTTCTTTACAAAACAGCAGACGAAAACAGTAAACTTGAAAAGACACTTAGTGAAGAAGTTTCTCTTGTCGGTGCTTTGAAAGATGGTTGTAGTATTACAGCACCAAGTATAATGTTACAACAAAATCCTATCGGCTATAATTATGCTTATATTCCAGCGTTTAACAGATATTACTACATTAAGAATGTTACAGTAGTTAGAAAAAATATCTTTATGGTAAGTCTTTCGGTTGACGTTCTTATGAGTTTTAAGGATGAAATCAAGGAGTTGAGCGGAGTTGTTAGTCGACTAACAAGTGGTAGCCCATATGCTGACAGAGATGTTCTTTGTAGTGTTAAAGAGACACATAGAAGAATTGATTTTCCTGAGACACCTTTTACAAAGGATGGTAGCTACATTCTTATTGCGAAAGGGGGTTATTGATTATGGCTACTTATAGTTTATTTATAGGACTTAAAGATGCTAGTGGTAATTATGTACCTAATTCTGATGCTATTGCATTATTTTTATGTGCTGGATATCAGCCACCTAGTAATGAAAATACAGTTATTGTTTCCGATATGTCTCAGACATATACATCTACCGAATATACGGCTCATTTAGTATTAGCATTTCGTGATTCAAATGCAGAAGTTACAAGTAGTTTCGATGAGTTTGGCTTTAATAGTGAAGAGAGTGATAGTGAGTATAGTGAAATAATACCGTATATAAAACAATTAGACTTGTCATCATTACCCGGATATAATTCTGAAATGGGCAGTATTAGTGATTTCACAAAAATCATTGATTATCAAAGTCTTGTCTTTGGATATAGTATCTATGATGATGCTGATGTTAGATTTGAAATAACTATTGGCGGTGGAAGTAGTAAAAGTCCTACTGTAACTTATGAAGCTGGTAGTGAATACACTGTTGAACCAGCTAGTCCTATTACTGTTAGTGGAGATGTTAACTTAGTTGTCACTCTTAATGATGGGTATAGATGGGATGATGCTACACAGATAATTACTATTGATGGAAATGAGATAACTGGTGAGGTAAGTGAAAATACTTGTACCTTTGCCTTGACAACTGACAATGTTGGAACAGGTGGAGATATTACTTGGGGTTTACACTTTTCAGTTGTTCAACCGCCTAGTGAGGAAAGAGTAGATTTCTTTACTATCTATGAGCCTACAAATGCTAATATGAAGAAAATCAATGATGCTATTTTCATAAATGCGGATGATGGTACTACAATAAATGTATTACAGTATTTTAGTAGTTATAAGAAATTCTATTGTAACATTCCTATTGCTGGTTATAAACAGTTGAAAGGTGGAGCATACGACTTCGGAGAACAAGCACCATATGTTAAAGAACATACTATTGTTGTTGATTGTGGTAGTGTTGAAATTCCGGAACAGAACCAGAGTTTATTAGACTACAGTCCGTTTAGTCGACTAACAATCTATTTACCTTTTATAGGTTTTCAGGAACTGGATGATAAATTGGTAGTTGGTCATACATTAAAAGTTCAGTATGTTGTTGATGTGCTTAGCGGTAGATGTTTGGCTCAGTTGTATGTTGACAGTACTGATTTACAAAGTTGCTTTGCCGAATATGGTGGCACAATCGCTGCTGATGAAATATTTGGTAGTGATAATGGATATGACTATTATGGAGCGTATGAACTTATGACTACGATGCAACTTGGAGAACTAAGTTGTTATGTCTTAATTCACACAAAGATACCGTTAGAGGGTGATATTGTTAATTACAAAGGTTTACCTACTAATGAAATAGTTAAAGTTGGTGACGTTTCCGGTTTTGTAAAATATAGTAGTATTCATGTCGATGGTATGACAGCTACTGATACTGAGAAAAGTGAAATAGAAAGCTTGTTAATGTCCGGTATTTTTGTTTAGTCAACTAAAGAAAGGAGATATAATATGGATAAGGAAGCATTTATTCAAAAAGTTGCAGAAAAGGTTAGGAAATATGCACCGTTGTATGGCATCGGTGTTCACAGTCCGATTATCGCTCAGGCGATTATTGAAAGTGGTTGGGGTGAAAGTGTATTAGCTAGTAAATACAATAACTACTTTGGACTAAAGTGTGGAAGTTCTTGGAAAGGTAGTAGTGTTAATATGGCTACCAGAGAAGAATATAAACCGGGAGTTATGACAAATATAAGAGATAATTTCCGAACATATGAGGACTTTGACGCCGGTATCAGAGGCTACTTTGAGTTTATCAGCTATTCAAGATATGCTAATCTCAAGGGTGTTACTAATCCTAGAGAGTATTGTGAAAAGCTGAAGTCTGATGGCTATGCTACAAGTAGTTCTTATGTTGATACTCTTATGAGAGTCATTCAGGAAAATAATCTCACAAGATTTGATAACAGTGATAGACCTCAATCAGATGTAGACATTGAGAATTTAGCACAGAGAGTTATCAAAGGTGAATTTGGTAGCGGTGAAGAGAGAAAAGTTCTTCTTGGCGGCAACTATGAAAAGGTTCAGCAAAGAGTTAATGAAATTTTAGGTTCAAACAAACCTAAGTATAATATTGATGATTTAGCTAGAAGGGCTATCAGAGGAGAGTTTGGAAATGGTCTTGCAAGAAAAGCCAAACTTGAAAAAATGGAACGTGGATTATATGCCAAAGTTCAAAAGAGAGTCAATGAAATGATGAAATAAAAAAAAAGGTGTTAGTCAACTAAATGACTAGCACCTTTTGTGTTATACAATAGCATCATGTGCACATTGTACTAAGTAGTTTCTGACAATTTCACCAACCTCATTGTCTTGGTAAAACACTTGGTTGTCTGCGAAAAACTGTCCTATCTTTTTGTTAAAAGGAAGAGAACAATGTCTCATATTTCTTATGTGATTTGGACGTGGGTCATATTCTAAGCTGTATATAATGTCCTTATCTTCATTTTGTAGTGGTGTTGTTTTACGATGAATGTATGTGAATACTGAGTTGTTAATGTGAATAATTTCACATTGTAATAGTTCATCGTTGAACTTCATAAAGTATGTGAATAGTACGTTCTTTGGTGTGTATTTGTAAGGGAGATGCGGATACATAGCCATTTCCCAACTACCACCTGTAATCATTGTAAGTTTAGGATTGTCAAATGCAAAGTAAATATCTGATGGTTTACCTTTCTTTGAGATAGAGTCTGCATATTCTACTGCAACACGAAGTTTTGACTCTCCATATTTGTAAACTTCTATTGCACCTTTATTCATTTCTTTGATGTGAGTCAATCCCATTTCTGTAAAGTATGGACAATATTGGTTTACTGTATTTCCTGCCATGAATATTTTTACATCGGAACGCTGTCTTACTATTGTAGATACTACGTTCATAAATGTTACAAATTCGTCTGGCAGATAATACTGACGTGTTAAAAACTCGTCAAAGAATATTGTTTTTACTTTTGGATATGATGTTGATTTATCATGCTCAACATCTGATAATGCAAAACCAAAACAGAATGGCTCAGGTGCTGATATCATTTTACCTGTCCTTGCGTCTGGATTGGCTAAGTACCATTTTCCTGAATATGAGTAAATTGTGGTGTACTTGCCATTTGTTAGTTGACTAACAAGTCCATCGGCAACTAATGCGTCAAACATTTGTTGTCCACGTTTACCTCTAAAGTCCTCTTTCCAACGACGAACTAATGCACCTTGATTGCCATGTTGACAGTAATCTTCAAGAATATATTTTAAAATTGCATAAGTCTTACCGTTAGAACGTTCTCCAAATATAATGTTGTACTGTGCATCTTTTGATAAGATGGGTGTTAAGCTGTAATACTTAACACCCTCTACTTTCTTTGTTTTACTTTCCATGATTATTTCTCCCTCTGCTGAATACCACACATATAATCCCAAAATGCGTCAAGCATTGATATTTTGAATGGAGCTGGCTCTAAGTGAATAGATGATTTTTCATAGTATGTGAATGGTTCACCAAGATAATCTACCACTGTACCTGACCATGTCTGGTCTATGTATGTGTGTGTAAGTTTACCAGTTCTACCAGCTGGAATATCTAAGGAACGTGTGAAGTGGTCAAACACTCCGTCAAGTCCATAGGTTTCTAGCATATACTCTTTTATAGCTTTCTTGTTTACTCCGGCAACTGTAAATTCTATATCATCACCTTTGCGAACTAAGTATCTTTTAGCACCTAATGTTTTAAAACTATCATATGTTCCCTCGTAATCCCAAACACCTAAAAGTTTTCTTTCACCTTTAATAGTCATTGGTTCAAAATCTTCCATTGGTATTCCGTGGAACTCAGATGCTTTTTGTAACTGTTCTCTTACGTGTAAGTTATAGTTCTCAATGAAATCCTTGTGTCTATCCATGTTAATAGCTTTGATTGAGTCTGTATCTGAATAAACATAATCAGAACCAAATGCTAATATTCCTTTGAATAGATTATGTCTTGCATGAGCTGTTACCCATACACCCCAAGGATAATAGAGGAAACGACTTGGGTTCTTGTTGTATCTGTTTAGTTGACTAACAGGTGTTGTGTCACCGGTCTGCCATTCGTCAGCGAATAACTCCTGATGATACTCAAGGTCATCACGTACTATATCTGTGACAGCCATACCATAGGTAGAGTTCAACATTCCTTTACCAGATAGATACTCTTCTTCTTTTCCTTTAACACCTTTGAGAGTTGTCTTATCTTTATAGAATTTTATGATACATTTCACCAATGCAGTTGGTAGGAAACCTCTGTAGAATGTATAGAACTTTCCTATTTTAATACCATCCCACTTATAGAACTGACGATAAATATCGAAGTCCAATTCTGTTATAGTTGTTTCAAGTATTTCCGCATCTATAACTCTACCATTGTTAATATGGTAACCTTTAAGAAATGAACATCTTGAAGATGATATTGGATTTTCATTTGTTGTTGTTGGTCTTAGATTGATGAATTGTACTTGGAATAAACAACAGTAAGATTTGAGATAAAACTCAAGTTCTTTCATGTCATGTACTTCAACTTCTCTTGGACTAGACATTGGGAAATATTGTCCTACCATTGTAAATGGATAAGATGATGTGAAGTCTATTGAACCAACATCGTGCAACTCTTTGTCAACATAATTTATATTGGCATGAGTGAAACCACCTTGAAAACCAGCCTTACACATTTTGTATTGGTCGTATGTTAATGTCAGCGACTGCATTACATCTCTGTACTTATATGCTTTTAGTCGACTAACATCATCAACTTTACCACTTGTAGCTAAACATTGTTGCTGGCAATATCGTCTCACGTATCCTGTTTTTGTATAAGGTATGTGAGCAATATCGCCATTCTTATCAATCTCTTCTTGAATGTAACACACTACTACTTGTGTATCCTGAGTACAATATTTCAACTCTGCTTCTGTCAGTGGTGTGTTTGAATGTCTGATAAGGCTATAATCCAAATCACCTACCATTTTCTTAGTCTTGTAGTATCTTAGTTCGTCAGCTAACTTAGCTAATGAATAACCAGATAATCTATAAGAACATCTGAACTCAATTCCTTGAGTTGTTACTGCGTATAATGGTTGTCTTTTATCATCTGCAAATACGTCATGCCATTCAAACCATTTACGCATAAACTGAAATTCATATTCCAAATTGTGAACATATATTAAAGCTCTTTTGTTATATTTAATTAACTCAAATACTTCTGCTATACAATCACATAGGTCAATGAATTGTTTCCAAGTTCTTCCAATAAATGTTGTACCATTTATATTGCAAGTCCAAATATACATAATAGCCTTTTTAGCTATGCCATCCATAAACGATGATGTTTCAATATCGAAAGAAATTGGAATATTTAAGTAATGTACTTTGTGAGAATAAACCCACTTGTAATTTTCCATTTCTTTAATTTGGTTTAGTCGACTAACAACAAGTGACTTATCTAAGTCACCTGTGTTAGAAGAAGAAACCGCCACCAAAGAATCCTGCATAAGGAACGATAACGTTTTCGTGTAAATCACCCCCAAACATTGAATTTTCTCGAGTATTTAAGTCCAGTATTTCTGTCATATACTCCATCGGGTCTATTCCCTCTTCAGCGGCTTCATATGTAGCGTTAATCAAACGCTGTGAACCGTACAAATCAATTGATGCCTGAGCAAATGATGCCCAATTTCTAAATGCTTCCATTACTAATGACATGGTATCGTCAATATTCTCACCTTTTTTATCATGCGGTGGAATGTGGTCTTTGATACCTTTAACAAATTTCGAGTCCCAAAGTTTAGCTTCTTCTAATGTTGAAGTTGGTTCATTTAAATAAGTCCGAATTTGAGTTGCTATTTTAGTCAATTCATCTTCATACTTTTCCAATTTAAGCATTGAAGTTGGACTCTCCGGATTTAATTCAGCAGCTTTCAAGTTAATTTCATCAAGTTTTTCCATGTAGTTTCCATCATATAATTCAATTGCTGGAACTTGATTTAAATTGTTATACTTTAATGCCATGTAACTATCATCCGCTTTTTCTGCAAATGGTGTTAAAGAATTATACATTGTCATTAAGTTCTCATACTCATCAGCAAACAATGAAGTGTCAACTTCTTCAACAAATTCATTTCTAGCTTGGGAAAATGCACCACCAAGTAATTTTCCTATGTCACTAAAAAATCCCATTCTTTTAATCTCCTTTCATTTAGTCGACTAAAATTAGTTTGTGTTAGTCGACTAAAAAGTTAAAACCTTTTTAGTCAACTAAACAAACACCAATAGGGTAGTACCGGATGCCTTTCAGCACCCAGCCTACCCTACTAGCCAATGGAATTAGATTACTTCTACAAGGGTCAATTTGTCACCTGATTTTGTTTCACCCTTAGAAAGTTTAACCTGAAGTCCACCCTGTCTGCGAAGTTCATCGCTAGCGGCTTTAACATCACCGTCCATAGCTTCAACGAAATCGTGGAAGATACGGTCAAGAACTGTACCGCCATTACAGAACACTGTAGCATCCTCAGCAATATTGAATACTGGATACTTGCCCTTAGACTTCTTTGACTGGATGTAATCAAATGCTACGATTGTTACACCGTCTGGATACTTAGCGATAAGGTCATCTGTAGAGATTTTATCTCTGTCTGTCATTACCTCACTAAGTGTTGTCTGTCTCTTTGCCATGTTTCTGAAATCTGCCATAATTATTACCTCGACTTTCTGATTTTTACGACTTTACTGTCAACTTTTATTGGTTAATTGTTATTTATTGTTAGTCGACTAAAGGCTGGCAACCCTTAGCCGACATAGCAATCAGTTATTCAAAATCCCAGTCTAAATCGTCCACACCTAATGATTTGAACGCTTCGTCAAGGACTTTAAGGATACGACACATACATCTAGCAAATTGCTTGTGATTGATGTTAGTGTTGTCATACAATGAGTCTGCTACTACTTCCCAGATGTCTTTTATTGAAGATGCTACTTCAATAGGACTGTCATCGTGAAGTACAGCTGATACGACGTCCTGATACATTTCAACCGTCATATCATCAATGGCTCTTCTTGTCTGTGGGTAACTTGTGTTTGTTAACATTCTTACTTTCATACTTGTTACTTCCTTTCTTAGCTGACTTCGTAATCTTGGCTTTTTTAGTCAACTAACAATCGGCTTGTGCCCACCGATTGCCTTACTTATTTAGTAAGTTCAGCTCTGAGTTCCTGAAGTTTTGTCATTACTTCATCAATCTTATTTGTAACAACCTCTTCATGTTCTACGTCTGCCATAGCCTTTGCGTAGTTCTCAAATGCTTCGATAGAAGCGTCTAAGTTAGTCTTGGCATATGACTCCGGTGTTGTATTCTTAGGTAATTTATCCTTGTCATACTCACCTAATTTGTCAGCCTTTGCAAGGTCTGACTTATCAGACTTGTCGCTATCCTTAGTCTTACCCGGAATTGCTCTGATAGATGATACGGCATCCCTGATTGCCTTAGTAGACATCTGACAGTTAATCTCACCTGACTTGAGTGCGTCAATTACTGGAGTAATGTCCTCACCGTCTTTTACAAGTGGTAACAATTCAATCATCTGTCCTACTGTCAGCTTAGGTAAGTTAGGCTTGTACTGTACGTTGCCGTTTTCATCCTCTGTCAAAAATGCCCTTGCACTTCTGAGATAGAGTGATACAGTTGCTGGCTTGTAGTCAAAGACTATTCTACCAAAATCAGCTACAGTCTTGAACCCAGCTGTCTCATATGACTTATCCTTATCCATGCTATCGAACTCATGAGCGATTGCAAGGATTGCAAGATTTCCTGCGTCACGATATTTCTGGATTGACTGTGTGTGACGGATAAGGTCTGTATTGTAGAATGTCAGCTCCTTTTTATTTCCATTCATGGCTACTACTTCATAGCTAACAATTTCTGCTTTCTGCTCTGTCTGCTCTGCCTGTACGTTTGTGTTTTCTACGTTCTTTCTCATAATGATTACCTCTACTTTCTTTTTAGTTGACTAAAATGGTTTTGTGGTTAGTTGGCTGAATGTTTCACGTGAAACATCAGGCAACCTCATAATCGAATGTTTCACGTGAAACACAAGCCGATTGTTAGTTGACTAATCATATTCAATTATCAATGTGCGATGTAAGTTTCCTTGACTTCCTTACAAGTATATTGTAACATATCCTTGCCAGCTTGTCAAGTGCTTTTTTGCAAGTTCCGGAAGTAGTTTTCTATCTATCTATCGCTATCACTTCTCTTCCTTACAATTATATTATAGCACTTGCTTGCCAGCTTGTCAAGTACTTTTTTCAAAAAAGTTAGTTGACTAAAATGCTACTCACTATTCGCTTGTCAAGGTTCATATCTTCCTTACAAGTATATATTACCATACCCTAGGGGATAATGCAATAGTCAAATTGCACAAAATTCATGGTGCTTTTTTGTGCAACTTGCACAAATCCCCGTTAGTGACTAAATCGAACAACTGTTCGTTTTTGTCCACTTCTATTACTATGTATATAGTATATCACACCGCAAGCCCGTTGTCAACCGTCAAAATGCACAAAAATGTGGACGGTTGTTTGTGCAGTTTGCACAAATATGGCAGATTGCACAAAATAGCGGGCGTATAACTGGCTCAATTTGTGCATATTGTACAGAACGGGTGTTCGATTGCGTTTGTGCATATTGCACAAAAACGGCTCGAACGGGTGTTCGATTTTTGTGCAATTTGTACAGTTTTAGTCAACTAACCGCTTTGTGCAAGTTGCACAACGGGGCGCCATTTAATTGGAAAAAATTTGTGCAAAGTGCCTACCTCTA
>UMCT01082307.1_pt1 | contig 13283 bp, 9 predicted proteins | sample 1964291 | NCBI WGS metagenome assembly UMCT01 (sample SAMEA4835974, study PRJEB28245) | human gut metagenome | biome: gut microbiome; material: fecal sample | place: Denmark | collected 2008 | reverse complement strand
GAGGTGGCTCTCGGCAGAGGCACAAAGCTGTCTGCGGAGGACGGATTCCTGCAGTATATGATGGAGAGGCTCTTTGCCAGCACCATGCCTGAGGATGAACCTGACCTCGATGATTACGAGGAAGAGGGCGACAGCATGAAGCTCACCAGTATACAGAGCATCACAGATTTCATGACCTGTGCAGGCCGTACACTGCCTGACAATATACTGCTGTGGGCCAGAAGAAATCTGGCAGTTGCGCGTTCAAGCGAGGTATCACCTGAGGAGAGACGCCATGCGCAGAGAGCACTTTCCATCATGATGAATATCCAGTGGAAGGGAAATTACTTTGAGGCAATTGACCCTGTGGAGGCAAGGCGCATACTCGATGAGGAGCTCTATGGCATGGAGAGCGTGAAGCAGAGAATCATTGAGACCATTATCCAGATAAACAGGACTCATACACTTCCTGCCTACGGACTGCTGCTCTGTGGACCGGCAGGAACCGGAAAGTCACAGATCGCATATGCTGTTGCACGTATACTCAAGCTTCCATGGACCACACTCGATATGAGCTCCATAAATGATGCGGAGCAGCTCACAGGAAGCTCAAGAATCTATTCAAACGCAAAGCCGGGAATCATTATGGAGGCATTTTCACAGGCAGGAGAGTCAAATCTTGTATTTATCATCAATGAGCTCGACAAGGCCTCAAGCAAAAACGGCAACGGAAATCCGGCAGATGTGCTTTTGACACTGCTTGACAATCTGGGCTTTACAGACAACTATATGGAGTGTATGGTGCCGACCGTCGGAGTATATCCGATTGCAACAGCCAATGATAAATCCCAGATTTCTGCACCGCTTATGTCACGTTTTGCAGTGATTGATATTCCGGACTATACCGATGAAGAGAAGAAGGTCATCTTCCAGAGATTTGCCCTGCGCAAGGTATTTGAGCGAATGGGAATGAAGGAGGAGGAGTGCGTTCTCACAGAGGACGGACTTGATGCAGTGATTAAGCTTCACGAGAACACATCGGGCATAAGAGATCTCGAGCAGGCTGCAGAGCATCTGGCAGCAAATGCACTTTATCAGATAGAGGTTGATAAGGTAAAGCAGGTGGTATTTGATGCTGAGGCTGTTTTTGAGCTTTTAGGCTAGAAGGATATGATTACGGATACAGGAATTGTTACGAAAATAAAAGGAGATTGTCAGGATGAGAGAATTTGGAAAATCCAGAAAATTAGATAATGTGCTTTATGATGTAAGAGGACCGGTGGTGGATGAGGCGGCCCGCATGGAGGAAAACGGCACAAATGTGTTGAAGCTCAATATAGGAAATCCTGCGCCGTTTGGCTTCAGGACACCTGATGAGGTGATATATGATATGTCTCGCCAGCTCACGGACTGTGAGGGGTATTCCAACTCCAAGGGACTTTTTTCTGCAAGAAAAGCAATTATGCAATATGCACAGCTCAAAAAGCTTCCTAATGTGACGGTTGAGGATATCTACACCGGAAACGGAGTCAGCGAGCTTATAAACTTAAGCATGTCAGCGCTTCTTGACAATGGTGATGAGGTGCTGGTGCCGGCACCGGACTATCCGCTTTGGACAGCCTGCGTTACACTTGCGGGAGGCACGGCAGTTCACTATATCTGTGATGAGCAGTCAGAGTGGTATCCGGACATAGAGGATATCAAAAAGAAGATTACAGACAAGACAAAGGCAATCGTAATAATCAACCCTAATAACCCTACAGGAGCGCTCTATCCAAGGGAGGTGCTGCAGCAGATAGTTGATGTGGCAAGAGAGCACGAGCTCATGATTTTTTCGGATGAGATATATGACAGGCTGGTGATGGATGACTATGAGCATGTGTCTATTGCATCACTTGCACCGGACCTCTTCTGTGTGACCTTCAGCGGTCTTTCGAAGTCGCATATGATAGCAGGCTATCGTATCGGATGGATGGTTTTAAGCGGCAACAAGGCACTCGGAAAGGACTATATCGAGGGTCTCAACATGCTCTCAAACATGCGTCTTTGCTCGAATGTTCCGGCGCAGTCGATAGTGCAGACAGCTTTAGGCGGATATCAGAGTGTAGGCGAGTATATTGTGCCAGGCGGACGAATCTATGAGCAGAGAGAGTACGTCTACAAGGCATTAAACGATATACCGGGAATTTCGGCAGTAAAGCCAAAGGCAGCATTTTACATATTCCCAAAGATTGATACTGCAAGGTTCAACATCACAAACGATGAACAGTTTGCACTCGATCTGCTTCGTGAGAAGAAGATACTCATCATCCACGGCGGCGGCTTCAACTGGGATAAGCCGGATCACTTCAGAGTGGTATATCTGCCTCGAACAGAGATATTAAAGGATGCCACAGGCAAGCTTGCAGACTTTTTGGCTTCATATAAGCAGAAATAATTATTGGCATAGATAATTATAAAACATATGATATAAAACATATAACATAAAACATATAACATATAAGCTCCGGCACAGAAAACTTTTTGTTCTGACCGGAGTTTTTATATTATGCTGTAATATTTTTTAAAAGTAACCTACCTGTAACTTTACATAATGTATTATACACTTGTATCGCGGGACGGCTGCACTTTAAAGGACAGACCGCACAGCACTCAAAAATGCATAGAGAAGAAAAGGAGAATTAAATGGAACTGCTTAGAGTAGAACACTTATCAAAAATATACGGAGCCGGAGAAAATCAGGTCAAGGCTTTGGACGATGTGTCATTGAGCGTGGAAAAGGGAGAGTTTGTGGCAATTGTCGGGGCGAGCGGCTCCGGAAAATCCACACTGCTTCATCTGCTTGGAGGTGTTGACAGACCAACAAGCGGAAAGGTGTATATAAACGGCACTGATATCTTTGCAATGAATGATGATGAGCTTGCCATATTCAGAAGAAGACAGGTGGGTATCATTTATCAGTTTTATAATCTGATACCTATATTAAATGTGGAGGAAAACATGGCAATTCCGATGGAGCTTGATGGAAGAAAGGTGGAAAAAGCACAGATGGATGACATGCTTTTGCGCCTTGGACTTACAGAGAGACGTACTCATTTGCCAAATGAGCTCTCAGGAGGACAGCAGCAGCGCACATCTATAGGAAGAGCCCTGATTACGAGACCGTCTATAGTGCTAGCGGATGAGCCGACCGGAAACCTGGATACCAAGGCAAGCAACGAGATTATGCATCTCTTAAAGACCTCAAACCGTGAGCTCAACCAGACAATCATTATGATCACACACAATATGGAGCTTGCAAAAGCGGCTGACCGCACAATAATGATAGAGGATGGTAAAATCAGATGAATTTGATGAAGACACTCACATTAAAAAACTTAAAGCTCAACAGGAAAAGAACTATTGTCACGATAGTCGGAATAATTCTTGCAACAGCGCTTTTGTCGGCGCTTGTCACACTTGTGTCAAGCTTTCAGTACAGTATGATCGAATACCAGAAGCAAAAGGACGGCGACTTTCATGTGAAATTTTCGAATGTGAAAATGTCTGAGCTTTCGGAGTTTAAAAACAACAGAAATATTGAAAGCACATTTGAGACAATGGGAATGGGCTTTGCAAAGCTAGACGGCTGCAAGAATGAGGATAAGCCGTATGCATATGTCATGGCAACAGATGAGGCCGGCTTTGAGAGAGGCTGCTTTAAACTGATAGAGGGCCGCATGGCAAAAAATGAGGATGAGATAGTCATTCCAAGGCACTTAAAGACAAACGGACGAATCGACATAAAGGTGGGAGATGAGATAACACTGGATGTCGGAAAGCGATATGATTCAAACACCGAAGGTGTCATATCGGAAAACTGCGCATATGAGCATGAGGCAGAGACACTTACCGATACTGTGACAAAGCACTACAAGGTGGTAGGCATCATGGAAAGACCGGGCTATGGAATGGAGGACTATAGTGCCGCCGGATATACATTTGTCACATACTCTGATGAACTGGCAGCAATTGATAACGGCACAAAGAGTGAGGCAAGCGAAGCTGACACTACACTCACAGTGTACAGCAGATACACTCAAAAGGCTTTAAGAAACAAGGATGCTGTGACTGCAGATATAATTGGTGTGGATGAAAAGCTGTTTGAGAAAGCAAATAATTCATCTGTTGAAATGTCTTCTGAGGAAAGTGACAGGTTCCTTAAAGAGATGGAAAATGCAAAATATGATATATATATGAATGGATACCTTATAAACTATGAGTGCGTTTTCCCGATTGACGGTTCATTTAAAGCACTGTTTACAGTGGCTGCTGTTGTGGCTTTGATAATCATACTGACATCAGTGTACTGTATCAAAAACAGCTTCAACATATCAATCACTGAAAAAATCAGGCAGTATGGCATGCTTGCAAGCGTGGGTGCTACGAGGCAACAGATAAAAAGCAGCGTTAAGACAGAGGCAGCAATGCTTGGAGTGGTTGGTATTCCTGTAGGTACCATGAGTGGTATTTTGGCATCGCTTATACTTGTCAAGGTAGTAAATGCGCTGTCAGCAGGCTGGCTTAACGTTGCTTTGAGCTTTCACACATCACTGCCTGCACTTATTCTTGCTGTGATACTGAGTATAGCAACCATTTATTTCTCAGCAACAGGCAGTGCAAGAAGGGCTGCAAAGGTCACACCGCTTGAAGCAATAAGAAACACAAAGGAGATTAAAATAAAGTCAGCAAAGCTTAAGACACCGGCGATTATAGGCAGAATCTGGGGTATCGGAGGTGTTATCTCATATAAGAATATAAAGAGGAACAACAAAAAGTACAGAACCACAGTGACATCTATTGTCATCTGCTCAGTAACCTTTATTGTGATATCATACTTTATGTCTATGGCCTTTAGCGTTGTTGGGATGTCATATGCATCAGCAGATTACAATATCGGAATAAATATGTCATGTAAAAAAGACATTGATATTGAAAAGTTCTCTAAGCTTTTGAGTGGCATTGAAGGAGCTGAGGATTATCTGGTTGGAGCAGGCTATGATTTCGATATCAGTAAGCCGGAGTATACAAAGGAATATGGAGAGTATTGCAGGCAGCTTTATGATGACAGTGAGGATGTCTCGCAAATGTTTTTAATCACGGTTTTGGATGATAAATCGTATGATAAGTATGCGTCTGACGCAGGCATAAAAAATGCAGCTGCAGGAGCAATTCTTGTGAATAAATGCACATTTGATGTGTATAATGAGAATAGCTCAAAATACGTCAAAAAAGAGATGGAGCTGTACAAATATAAAGCAGGAGATACAATCGAGTGTGGCTACAATGTGTATGATGATGCTTCTTCTGATGATAATGCAGCAGAAGGCGATACTGAAAGCAGCACAGATGATAATAATGCAGTGGAAGGTGATACTGAAAGCGGCACAGAGGATAACAGCGGATACGTTGACGAGGAAACAATAAATAACGGAGTCAGAAAGACTGTGGATGTAACTATTGCAGGTGTCACAGACAAGGTACCAACAGGTTATAAGGGCTACAGCAACACGCTATTGTTTATGAACCAAAAAGGCTTTGAAAGCCTATGGGCTGACGGCAAGAGCGGTAATGAGCTCAAACCGGGACATGCGTCATATTCGGCATATGTGGTTGCAGAAAATGCAGATGAATATCAGGATACATTCGAAAAGGAGACGGAAGGAAATACTGAGTATTCGCAGATTAGTTTTTATGTCAGCAATCTGGATAAGCAGATGCGCGATGAAAAGTCTCTCTTTACACTGCTTGGAGTATTTGCATACGGACTTATTGTGGTTATTGCCTTAATAGGAATCACAAATATCATCAATACCTTAAGCACCGGAATGGAGCTTAGAAGCCGCGAGTTTGCAACACTAAGAAGCATTGGAATGACAGATAAGCAGTTTGCTGGAATGGTCAGGCTCGAGAGTGTATTTATATCTGTAAAGGCACTTGTAATAGGTGTACCGCTTGGTATTTTAATAAGCTATCTCTTATGTGTTATGATGAACAGGATGGATGATGCAATCATTTATGAGCCGCCGTATAAAGCAATTATATTGTGTATAGTGGTTGTAATAATGCTGATTTATGCTATCATGAAACTATCAATGACGAAGCTTAGACACAATAACATTATTGAGACGATCAAGAATGAAAATTTGTAGGAAATGCAGGAGCTGATATGAAAAAAATACTTCTCATAGAGGACAATAAAGGAATAACAGAGGGACTGTGTGATACCTTTATAGAACCTGAATATGAGCTTTTGACAGCAGGCAATTTAAAGGAGGCTGGGGTGCTTTTGAGTGAGCACCCCGGCCTTGTGCTGCTTGATGTGTCGCTTCCGGATGGGAACGGCTTTGATTTTTACAGCGAAAGGCTGGAAAAAGAAAAAACACCGGTGATTTTTCTTACCGCAAGGGATGAGGAAAATGATATAGTAAAGGGACTTGAGATTGGAGCGGAGGATTACATCACAAAGCCTTTTTCCGTAAGGGAGCTTGTGGCGAGGGTAAACCGCGTATTTTTACGAAGGAAAAGTGATGACAGCTCATCTGTCATACACGCAGGAAGCATAAGCTATGACATGGACAAAAAGGAAGCAAGAAGGGATGGACAGGTGATTGCTCTTTCAAGTCTTGAAAACCGCATACTTGATCTGCTTTTTACCAATCACGACAAGGCTGTGTCCAGAAATGCCGTGCTTGACTGCATCTGGGAGGCAACAGGCAACGATGTCTATGACCATACAGTGACTGTCTATATGAAGCGCATCAGGGCAAAGCTTGGTGAGGATGTGATAAAGACTGTGAAGGGAATCGGGTATCGTGTTGATTCAGATGAAGCTCTTTAAACAGTATCGGCCGACAGAGACAGTTCCCGGGGGGAAGCATGAGAAAGAAGAAATATAATTTAGAGAACAGAAAACATTTTGTGTATTTTGCGATAATTTATACATGTATATGTGTGACGGTTATGGCTTTTACCGTTTTTTTCCAGTACAGGGCATATACGAAAAACTATAACGCCACAGTGGCTAAGCTATGTGCACTAATTCATGAAAAATATCCCGATGTATCAGATGGCAGTATAGCCGCGATTCTAAATGACAGCAGCTTAGGCAGCGATTATACAAATTTAAAAAGCGCAGAGCCGCTCTTTAAAAAATACGGCATTGATATGGAAAAGGATTCTGCGGTTTTGTCAAATGAAAAAGCGCTTAAAGGAGCGCTTTGGCTAGACATATTTCTTGTTGTGCTTTTTGCAGGGGGCTTTTGCCTTTACATTATGCTTATAAGATTTAGCTTTAAAAGACAGGTCAGACAGGTTGCGGATTATCTGCGCCGCATAAATCAGGGAGACTACAGACTTGTTATGGCAGATAGCACAGAGGGAGAGATTTCTATACTTAAGGGAGAGCTTTACAAGACAGCAATCTATTTGAGGGAGTCTGCGGAAAATGCAAAGGCAGACAAGCTTTTGCTAAAGGATGCGCTTTCTGACATATCGCATCAGCTTAAGACACCGCTCACATCACTTTCGATAAATCTGGAAAATCTGGAAGGAAATCCTGATATGGCATCTGAAAACAGAAGCAGGATAATGCGCAGGGCAAAGCGCGATGTGGACAATATATCGCATATGGTGCAGGCTATCTTAAAGCTCTCAAGGCTTGAAGCGGATGTTGTGGAGTTTGATGAGAAGGATACGCTGCTGTCTGAAATTGTGTCTGAGGCAGCTGACAATGTTATGGCACTTTGCGATTTGAGAGACATAAGGCTGTCCATAGATGAAGGCTCTGATAAGGATGCCTGTATACATGCTGATGCATACTGGCAGTGTGAGGCCATTACAAACATAGTAAAAAATGCAGTGGAGCATGCAGAGAGTGAGGTAAAGATAGGCTTTTACAGGTATGAGATGTATGCAGAGATAACAGTGCAAAACGATGGAGAGACCATAAGTGATGAGGACAAAAAGCATATTTTTACGCGTTTTTACAGCGGCAGCGGACAGCCGGCGGACAGCATCGGCATAGGACTTTCGCTGGCGGAAGCAATTGTGCGTCATGACAATGGATATATCCTTGTGGAGGATTGTAAAAAAGATGTATTAAATGAAAAAAATGAATGCAGTGGCACACGCTTTGTGGTAAGATATTTGTGATAAGTTGAGAAAAATTATCAATAAATACACTAGGAAGCGATAAAATGACAATAAAAGAACTTGGCATAGGACAGAGTGCCAGAATACTTACAGTAGGCGGTGAGGGCGCACTGCGCCAGCATTTCCTGGATATGGGAGTAATCCCAAAGGCCGAAGTGACAGTAATCAAATTTGCACCGATGGGAGACCCGATGGAGCTTCAGGTGCACGGCTATGAGCTCACATTGAGGCTTGATGATGCGGCACAGATTGAGGTAGAATTAATTGACAGCCGTTCAAGAAAGCATGAGGGCCCTAAAAAGATAAGCAACACAGCCCATCCCGGACTTGGTGAGGAGGGCAAATACCATGTGAAGGGCAGTGGCAATCCCCTTCCGGATGGTGAGAAGCTCACATACGCACTTGTGGGAAACCAAAACTGCGGCAAGACAACACTTTTCAACCAGCTTACAGGTTCAAACCAGCATGTGGGTAATTTCCCGGGAGTGACGGTGGACAGAAAGGATGGCTCTATTAAAGAACATCCGGATACATCAATCACAGATTTACCGGGCATTTACTCAATGAGCCCATATACGAGTGAGGAGATTGTGTCGAGAAACTTTGTGCTCGATAACAAGCCAAAGGCCATAATAAATATCGTAGATGCGACAAATATCGAGAGAAACCTGTATCTGACCATGCAGCTTCTTGAGATGGATATACCGATGGTTATCGCTCTAAATATGATGGATGAGGTGACGGCAAACTCAGGCTCAATCGATGTAAATAAAATCGAGGGACTGTTAGGAGTGCCTGTTGTACCGATTTCTGCCGCAAAGAATCAGGGTGTTGATGAGCTGGTGCGCCATGCGATACACATTGCAAAGTATCAGGAGCGCCCGGGCAGACAGGATTTCTGTGATGAGAATGATTTTGGCGGTGCCGTGCACAGATGTATACACGCGGTCAGTCACCTGATTGAGGATCATGCAAAGCTCGCCGGAGTTCCGATTCGCTTTGCGGCAACCAAAATTATCGAGGGAGATGCACTTATATTAGAGCAGCTTCATCTTGATGAGAATGAAAAAGAGGCAATAGAGCATCTGATTGTCCAGATGGAGAAGGAGCGAGGCCTTGACAGAAGCGCTGCAATTGCGGATATGCGCTTTACATTTATTGAGAAAATATGCGAGAGCACCGTGGTAAAACCGAAGGAGAGCAGGGAGCGTATCAGAAGTGAGCGCATCGACCGTGTTCTTACAGGCAAATACACGGCAATACCGTGCTTTATAGTGATAATGCTTGCTGTATTTTATCTCACCTTCAACGTAATCGGAGCAGGCCTTCAGTGGCTTTTGGAGCAGGGCATAGGAGCACTGACCGCGCTTACGGATAAGGCACTCACAGCGGCAGGCGTGAATGAGGTGCTGCACGGACTGGTAATAGACGGCATCTTTCAGGGTGTCGGAAGCGTATTAAGCTTTTTGCCGATTATCGTGACACTGTTCTTTTTCTTATCCCTCATGGAGGACAGCGGATACATAGCGAGGGTTGCATTCTTCATGGACAAGCTCCTTCGTAAGATAGGGCTTTCCGGACGAAGCATAGTGCCAATGCTCATAGGCTTCGGCTGTACGGTGCCAGCTGTCATGGCTACACGTACACTGCCAAGCGAGAGAGACCGTCGAATGACTATACTCCTCACACCGTTTATGAGCTGTTCGGCAAAATTGCCAATTTATGCATTCTTTGTTAGTGCATTTTTCCCGAAGCATGGCGGACTTGTCATGGGAGGACTGTATTTCATTGGAATAATTGTCGGAATACTTTTCGCATTTATCTACAGAAAGACTCTGTTCAGGGGTGACGCAGTGCCGTTTGTCATGGAACTGCCAAACTACAGGATGCCGGGCGCCAAGAATGTGTGCCAGCTGCTCTGGGAAAAGGCAAAGGACTTTTTGCAGAAGGCATTTACAGTAATACTTATTGCCACAATGCTTATATGGTTCTTACAGAGCTTTGACATACACTTTAACATGGTAACAGACTCAAAGGACAGCATGCTTGCTGCTATTTCAAGTATTATCGTGCCTGTCTTTAAGCCTCTGGGACTCGGCGACTGGCGTATATGCACGTCACTTATCAGCGGACTCATGGCAAAGGAGAGTGTGGTATCAACACTGGAGATACTGTTTGGAGGAACTGTTACGACAGCACTCACAACACTTTCAGCTGCATCTCTTCTGGTGTTCTCGCTGCTCTACAGCCCTTGCGTGGCTGCTATAGCATCCATAAAGAGAGAGCTGGGTGCAAAGTGGGCAGTCAGCGTGGTGCTTTTGCAGTGTGCGATTGCATGGGTGGCAGCATTTATTGTAAGAGTTATTGGACTGCTTGTGATGTAATTAAAAACAGACTATTCAGAACCACTGAGAACCAAAAAGATGATGTGTCATGCTTGCATGTAAGCAACAGGTTTTCTTGTTCTCAAGGCGGTTCTGAATAGTTACAAAAAATATAAAAGGAGATATTTGATGGAGATTAAACTGGAAAATGAATCACTTGAGCTCACGATAAACAGCTTCGGAGCAGAGCTTAAAAGCATCACCGGCAAGGAAAAAGGTACACAGTATCTGTGGGATGCCGATGAGAAATACTGGAAGAGAAGCGCACCGGTGCTTTTCCCGTTTGTCGGTAGCTTAAAGGACAAGAAGTTTACCGTTGATGGGACAGATTATCCGATGGGACAGCACGGCTTTGCAAGGGATATGGAGTTTGAGCTTGTGTCACAGACAAGGGATGAGGCATGGTTTTCACTTAAATCAAATGATGAGACTCTTGCAAAATATCCGTTTGAGTTTGTGCTCGAAATCGGCTATAAGCTCTCAGGCAGTGAGATAAAAGTGACCTGGAGGGTGACTAATCCTGCGAAAAAGGATTTACTTTTCTCAATAGGTGGTCATCCTGCATTTATGTGCCCGGTCGCAGAGCAGGGAAAGCAGTCAGACTATTATCTGAAGCTTGACACAGACAAAGCAATCACCTACGGACTTATCTGTGACGGAGGACTTTTAGACAAGGATGACAATCTGCTTAATGTGGATGTGGATGGATACTGTCAGATAGATGAGCATATGTTTGATAAGGATGCGCTCATAATAGAAAACAGACAGGCTTCAAAGGTGAGCCTGTGTACACCGGATAAGAAGCCATACCTTACGGTGTCCTTTGATGCGCCTTTATTTGGTCTGTGGTCACCGGCAGGAATGGGAGCACCGTTTATCTGTATTGAGCCGTGGTACGGCCGATGTGACAGAGCAGGCTTTGCCGGAGAATTAAAGGACAGGGAGTATGGTAATTCACTGGCACAGGGTGAGAAATTTGAGAAGTCATATACGATTGCAATTGAGCTGTAGATTTTCTTGTTCTCGGGTGGCTTAAATACTTATTAAAATAATAATATAAGACATAATTAGAATCATGGGGCTGCGGTATATTGCAGTCCCATGATTTTTAGATAGTAAGGATTTTTCACGAACTGGAAATAATGTAATGTAGGATAGCATAACGCTATATGTGCCTTGATGCACCTGCTTTCTTCAAGTTTGCCTGAAGCAGCCATTTCTGATCAATTTTCTTAAGATCTTCACCGAATCTGACATGCAGCCGAACTGAGCCTTCGAGCTGCTCGATATGTTCAATGGTGCCCTTGCCGAACTTTGGATGATTGACATCGTCATTGATATTAAATTTTACAGTACTGTTTTTCTTTTTGCGGTATTCCTGCTCGCGTGAATATGTGTCGCGGATAGGAATACTCTTGTCAGTGATTTTCTTTTTGAGAACCTTATCATAATCGTGCTTAATAAGTCCTTCACCGGCTTTGTAGTAAGGAGTGGGAGCTGCTCCGATAAGTGAGCAGCAGTATTTCCACGCACTTCCGTGGATGCCGGGCTGCCAGTTGTACTTGTCCGGTATATCCATATTATACTGCATATAGTGGGCATATTCGTGCTTATATAAATCCATCCTGTCATCCTTTGACAAGGGCTTTGCCACACAGTAGCCGATGAAAAGCAGCGAAAAAAGAAATTCTTCTTCATCCTGCTCAAAGCCCGGAGTGTATGCACCGAGCCTGTCCGTATCAAAGCCAAATGTGATAGGAACCCTTGCACCGTTAAGCCCAAGCTGTCTGTCGAGCTTCTGGTAGAGAAAGCGGATTTCCGCGAGATGTATTTTTGTTTCGTTTTCGAGTAGTTGTCGTAAATTGTTGTCTATGTTCATAAGTATATTTCTCTAAAAAATCAGTTTGTTTTCAACACAGTAATGATATATTCCGTCATCCTCAACTGATTTGCATACAAAATCAGCCTTAGCCTTGACTTCGTCCTTTGCATTGCCCATGGCAATACCCATGCCTACGGCCTCAAGCATTTCAATATCGTTATGTCCGTCACCGAAAGCAATTGCTTCATCCTTTGAGAAGCCATAATGCCTAAGAACTGCAGCAACAGCATTGCCTTTGCCGCTGTTAAGCGGAATAATATCAACGGCCTTATCCCACCATGCAGTTATCTGTGAGTGGGGCGCGCCGGATAGAATCTGTGAGTGCTCATCTTTTTGGCAGGAGCACATAATCTGATAGATATCAGTTTTGCTTATGTCGTCAAAATTGTCAGCAATTTTAAGCTTTTCGCTGCCGAAGGCAAAGTACTGCTCTAAATCAGGATCGGTACCGTTTGTGACAATCATATGCTCGTTGCTGATTGCAATGGCGCGGTTCATCTGCTTTAGATTGGAGATTATCTGATATTTGTCATGCTCATTAATAGGATTTTTGAAGATGATATCATTGCCTTTGGTGACGAATGAGCCGTTAAAGGTGAGCAGGACATCAAAATCAATTCCATCAAAATGAGGCACACCTGTGTAGCCTCTTCCGGTAGCCATACAAAGGATGATGCCATTTTGGTGGAGCTGCCTAAGAGCAGCAGCAGTGTTTGCTGATAATTCTTTATGTCCCAGTCGAAGCAGGGTGCCATCCACATCAAAGAATGCTATTTTAATCATAATTCACCTGCCTGTTTTACTGAATTTCAATAATATTTCATTTACTTTAATCATAACATAAT
>UMCT01066163.1_pt1 | contig 13433 bp, 7 predicted proteins | sample 1964291 | NCBI WGS metagenome assembly UMCT01 (sample SAMEA4835974, study PRJEB28245) | human gut metagenome | biome: gut microbiome; material: fecal sample | place: Denmark | collected 2008 | reverse complement strand
ACAAAATTTCATCATAATCGCAGGCCCGATAGTACCAGCCATATCTATCTTCTCCCGTTTTATTACTTCTTCCATACCTTCTGTCACCAACCCTCTCCGTCCATAGCTACCATCATCTGTCATCACGATCACTTCATCCGAATAGCGGTTTATTTCTTCCTCTAAAATGACCAGATCCTTATTCCGGGCAGCAATTACTGACACTACTCTGTTACCCGCTGCTTTAAAACCCTGTACAATCGGCAATAAAGGCGCTACCCCAACACCCCCTCCACAAGCCAATACAGTCCCCACCTTTTCAATATGCGTTGCCTTTCCCAAAGGACCGACCAAATCCGTAATATACTCCCCTTCTCCCAATTCACACAATTTCGTAGAGGACACCCCCATTTTTTGAACCACTAAAGTGATGCTTCCGCGTTGAGTATCGGCTTCAGAAATTGTCAAAGGAATACGTTCTCCTCTTTCACCGACTCTGACAATTACAAAATTTCCCGGTTTACGGGCTCTTGCAATTAAAGGAGCTTCTACTTCCATTTGCACTACCCTGTCCGAAAAATACCTTTTTTTCAGTATTTTATTCATCGTTTTTAAATTATACGTTTACATTAAAAAACCTACTCTTCTTAAAATTCATTCTTTTCATCTGATTTTCTCCCTCGAAAAATAAAACGAAAAGGTCCACTAAAGCACATCTATGTTTTAAATCATACAAAAATAATCGCTATTTCCAACTGATCAAGTCTTTTGCTGAAATTTAAACAAAAAACTTTAATTTTGCAGAAGAAACCAACCGGAAGAACAGAAACCCGTTCTTTACAAAAAGAATTATTTCGGTATCCACTAAAACACAATTTTATGAGCAATAAAAAAGGAAGAATCAATATTGTCTATTCCACCAATCCGGACTACAATTATGAATATGCACAAGAAACTACACCGGAAACGCTTTCTCCAGAAAAGCAGAACTTGAAAGTCGTATTGGACACTAAGCAAAGAGCCGGAAAAACTGTTACTCTGATTCAGGGTTTTATCGGTTCGGAAGAAGATTTAAAAGAACTGGCTAAATTACTGAAAAATAAATGCGGGGTCGGGGGATCGGTCAAGGACGGACAAATCCTCATCCAAGGCGCTTTTAAAGAGAAAATACTGGCGATTCTTCACGACAATCACTATCGTGCCCGATGAGAGAGAGGACATTTTTGTCATTGAATTAAACCCATCTTCCGAAGAAGCAGCGAAGCATTCATATTGCGGCTAATTCCGGCTTTCAATTGATAATCGTATTGAATCGCTTCGTCCGTAGAGGTAATCTCAAAACAATAATTCTGAAAATGATCCGGATATTTTTCAGCCAATTCTCCCAACGCCAGATCGTGGGTGGCAACAATCCCGGAAACCGGCAACTGCAGTAAGCGTTCCAGAAACTTCAAAGAACCATAAAGCTTATCCTGGGAATTGGTACCTTTCAACATTTCATCCAAAATAATAAAAAGCCGGTCCGTCTGTTCTGCCCGGCTTACCAACTGCTTTAACCGCAGTAATTCTGCATGAAAATAAGAAGTTCCCCGGGCTAAATTATCTGTCGTCCGCATACTTGTAAAAAGTTCCATCAAACTAAATTCAAACTTCCGGCTACAAACAACATTTCCAGATAAAGCCAATACTAAATTTACTCCGATCGTCCTTAAAAAGGTACTTTTTCCAGCCATATTTGCTCCCGTTATAACAGAAAACTGATGGATTTTCTGAACAGAAAAATCGTTTTTTATCCCTCCGTCTTTTCCCAGCAAAGGATGCCCCGCCTTTTCAGCCGATAACCATTTATCTTCTTTTAAAACCGGAACTGTATACTCCGGATGGTTAAAACGATAAACGGCCATACTTACCAAGGCATCTGTTTCATTTACGGCCTCTATCCATTTTAAAACAGAGCTTCCGTAGAGGGTCTTCCAGCGGTCCAAATTTCTTATTACATAAAACGTATGGGTACCCAATCCGTTCAACAAGCTATTTGCCAAAAAATTACCTCGCTGTTCAAAACGGTTCAACTGATAATTCAAAGTAGCAAAAGCCTTTAAAGCATGCTGATTCTTGCCCATTAATCTCTCTTTCAAGTCGGCCAAACGCTTCGAATGAAACGGAATTTCTTCCATACGGCGGATTAAACGCAAATAGACGGCCGTGATTCGTATAAACCCGTCTAATTGTTCATTATACAGGCTCATACGTTTTGAATGAAACGTTACCCATCCCAATTGCCCAAGCGATAATACCAAAGCAAAAATAAAAGGAAGCCAGGAAAATAATACGGCTATCCATGCTCCCCCTGTCAGGATATTACTCACATAAATCCAACTGAAAGGACGTGAAAAATAGGGCGGAGCATTCAACCAGGTCGTTAAATCTATGGGTCTGCTTTCTTCCGGAGCATAGAGCTTTCCTTCTACCCGAAATTCGTTACACCAATCCGGGAATCCCGCTAATTCTTCCACAGCCGCCTGCCTTTCTTTTATTTCCAAGGCCATCCGGGAAGGAGCGAGCAGCCAATCAGCCAATTTATTTTTTCCTCCCGGAGTAACAGTCCTGTTTATATGTTGGAAAAGGGAATGATCTCCTAAAATATCCAAATCCATCGCATACGGATGATCGGCCTTTCCATACTCCACGCCTGTTGCCAAACCGACATAATCCCCTTCCAGATAATTCAATTCCGTCTGGCAGCAAGCGCTACTCATCTCACATTTCCGAATCTGAACGATTACTTTATTTTCCCAGACAGATAAAATAACAAATAAAACGATACCACAGCCAATTGCAGCCAATATTTCCCAAGCGGCTGTTGTCGCAAAAAAATACAAACCGATACAACTTCCGACAAATAGTCCGATCTTCCCCAGCGTAATACCATTCCGCTTTTTCTTTATCAATCGTAATTCCCGTTGTATCTCTGTTTGTTTTCGGGCATAATATTCTTCAGGTCTCATAACATTCCAACATTTTTTTGACAAAAATCAATACAGTCTGCCGGTAAAACGCCATCGAAGACAAAACAACTGTTCTCCTGTCACTAAAAAGAGCCGCACAGAGCGGCTCTTTCCTATTGGTTTAAAAAAGTAATTATAACCATTTTACCAAAGCAAAATCCTGCCGATGAGGGAGCAAAGGATTTTTCGGATAAATACGCAAAGCTAAATTGAGCACGCCCGGGGCATCTGCTGTCACATCAATATGATAGGTAGCTTTCCCGTCTTCCTGAGATACCGGAGTGAAATCATACTGATGACGAATCACCAAACGGTCGTTTTTCTGTTCGGCAGCAACCAATTCCACCCCTATATCTTCCATCGACAGATCTCCGATTTCCAAGGTTACTTCTCCCCAATACGCCTTCCCTAAAGCGATGATTTGTTTGGAGCGATTCGGAATATCCAGACTGACCACTTCAATATTATCCCATTCGCGCGTCACTTTCTTTTTCCATTCTGCAATTTCAGTTGCCATGGCAAAATCATTTGCAATCATCTGATGATACCGTTCCGACATCGGAATATAATATTGATTTTCGTAATCGATCAACATCCGGTTAGTCGTAAAATTGGAAGCGACCTTAGCAATCGTATTTTTAATATAGCTAATCCATTTAGGCGACATCCCCGCTGCATTCTTATCGTAAAACAAGGGGGCAATCTCATCATCTATGATATTATAAATCATTTCCGAATCGAGTTCATCCTGAAAAGATTGATTTTCATAAGTACGTTCCATAGGAAGCATCCAACCGGCATCGGGACGATAGCCCTCTACCCACCAGCCGTCCAACACACTAAAATGCATCACTCCGTTCATCGCAGCTTTCTCTCCACTTGTTCCGGAAGCTTCCTGAGGACGTGTAGGGGTATTCATCCACACATCCACTCCCTGCACCAGCTTCTTTGCCAAATCCATATCGTAATTCGGTAAGAATAAAATCTTACCCATAAATTTAGGATGCTTGGATATCTCGACAATCCGTTTGATCAAATCCTGACCGGCCTTATCTGCAGGATGGGCTTTCCCGGCAAAAATAAACTGTACGGGATGCTGGGGATTGTTCACAATCTCATCCAGACGATCCAGATTACGGAATAACAAATGAGCCCGTTTATAGGTGGCAAAACGACGGGCAAACCCTATTGTTAAAATATCATCCCGCAAGGTATCGTGTATTTCAATCACCTGCCGGGGAGTAAAATAAGAAGCAGTAACTCCATCCGTCAGCATTTTCTTTACGTGGTCGATCAACCGTTTTCTCAATTTATTCCGCACTTCGAAAACAACGTCATCGGACACGGTATAAATCTCTTCAAAACATTTTTTATCGTAATGATGGGTTTGAAAAGCCTCTCCAAAAATAGATGCTTCTATTTTCTTCCATTCCGGAGCTGTCCAGGTCGGATAATGAACTCCGTTCGTCACATAACTGATATGTAACTCTTCCGGTAAATACCCCGGCCATAATCCTTTAAAAATCTCCCGGCTCACTTCTCCGTGCAACCAACTCACGCCATTTACTTCCTGAGATAAATTGGCCGCCAGAAAGCTCATAGAGAATTTTTCATTGGGATCGGCCATATTGATTTTTCCCAACCCCAATAGTTGTTCCCAACTAATCTTTAACCGATCGGCGAAATGGGAAATATAAGTACGTAACATATTTTCGGAGAAGAAATCGTGTCCCGCGGGGACGGGGGTATGGGTCGTAAAGAGAGAGGAAGCTCTCACCACCTCCATCGCTTCAGCAAACGATAAACCTTGTTCCGTGATATATTCTTTCAAGCGTTCCAATCCGGTAAAGGCAGCGTGACCTTCATTACAATGATAAGTCGCTGCATCAATCCCCAATTTCCGCAAAGCCTGTATACCTCCGCACCCCAATAACAATTCCTGTTTCAAACGATTTTCCCAATCCCCTCCATACAAATGGTGGGTAATAGAGCGATCTTCCTGAAGATTATCTTCAAAATCCGTATCCAACAAATATAATTCAATACGTCCCACATCCACTCTCCAGATCCTTGCATATACATTACGTCCCGGGAAGACCAGACTTACTGTCAGCCAATTCCCTTCCCGATCCCGCACAGGAGTAACCGCAATTTTCATAAAATCCTGAGCTTCATATTCCGCTTCCTGATCTCCCATAGCAGAAAGTTTCTGGGTAAAATAACCGTAACGATACAACAATCCTACCGCCGTAATTTTAGTACCTTTATCGCTGGCTTCCTTCAAATAATCTCCGGCTAAAATACCCAGACCACCGGAGTAGATTTTCAAGGAAGTATGCAACCCGTATTCCATACTGAAATAAGCAACTCCTGCCCCACTCATATGCTCCTTTCCGTCCATATAGGCTCTGAAGTGAGCGTAAACACTTTCCAAGCGACTGACAAATTCCGGATCATTTTCCAATTCCTTATAACGGTTCAATGAAATTTTATCCAGTAAAGCAATCGGATTATGTCCACATGCCCGCCACTGTTCCATATCGATGCTTCTAAACAACTCCCGGGCTTCATCGTTCCAACACCACCATAAATTCTTGGCCAGTTCTTCCAGCGCTATTAATTTTTCCGGAATAGAGCGATGGATCATCACACTAATCCAATGAGGTGTATTCACCGAAAGTTGCTTTTCAATATACGATACCTGCTCATTTAAAGCAACCGGCATCGCTTTCAAGCGTTCATTCACCTGATTTAAAGCGATCTCATAGGCCTTTTTATAATAAATAATCAGATTATCCCATAACGCAATCCGGGAAACATCTTTCGCATTCTCTTTATATTGAAGAATCTCCTGTTCATCCAGTGTAGTAAAACTTTTAATCCGGTCAGCAATAGCTCCAATCACCTCGTCGCTATTACCATCTTCCCGGCGAATAATCTCTATTCCCGGGTGGTCCATATTGTAATGTTCTTTTACCCATACCCCAAAACCGGCCAAAGTTGTAGTAATAGTGGGCACTTTAAAAGCCAAGCTTTCCAGAGGAGTATACCCCCAGGGTTCGTAATAAGAAGGGAAAATCGTTAAATCCATTCCGATCAACAGATCGTAATAAGGCATATCGAACACACCGTCGTCTCCATTTAAATAACTAGGTACGAAGAACACCTTCACCGGATCGTTTTCCCCGTTATCGAGCTTTTGTACCCGGATACTATTCATAACCGGATCATGCATTTCATCGGATAAATAATGAGTCAGGTAAGTACTTCCATTCACCGGATCGTTAGGATATTCCAGATTGTGCAACAATTCCTTGTTAGGACCATTCTGACCGGCAGGAACCAACACAAAAGCCAGTACTTCCCGGTTCATACCGTTATTCCGGTTTAAACGCCCCAAAGCTTCTATAAATACATCGATTCCTTTATTCTTAAATTCATACCGTCCACTGATACCGATAATCAAAGCATTCTCACTGACCGGACGTCTCAGCAGAGCCTGAGCAATTTTTATAAATTTCTCCCGCCCGGCTTTTCGCTTCTCTTCGAATTCCGTATCTTTCGGCGTAAAGACATTTTCAAAACCATTCGGAGTCACCAAATCCACATCTACATCCAGAAAATGAGAACATTCAGTGGCTGTAATCTCGCTGACCGTTGTGAAACAATCAGCATTGTGGGCCGCCGTCTTCTCCAAAGATTGTTTGGAAACCACATTAAAACGACGGGCTAATTCCTCCGGCACATAATTTTTCATCTCGCTGTATAAGGGTAAATTATTCCCCGCTACACAACGTCCCAATACCGTAGCATGAGTTGTAAACACACAACCCACCTGAGGCATCGCGTACTTCAGGTATAAAAGTCCGGTACCAGTCATCCATTCATGAAACTGAGCAATAATGCGTTGCCGCATCGTCGTATTAAAACGCACAAAGCTTTCAATAACTTTTCCCGACGCATATCCGAAAAGAGCCGGTTCTATATAATCCCATTGTCCGCTAATAGAATCCAACTTATATTTTTCCCAAAAAGAAGAAAAGATCGCATCTTTCTGTGTGATAAAAGTGGTAAAATCGACCAAAATCACGACAGGTTGTCCTGCAACATTCCACCTTCCCACTTTGATACGTAAGCCTTCCTGGGCCGCTTTCACCCGCCAGGATTTAAACAACCGGGGATCATCAATAAATTCCGGATTCTGTTCCGTATATCTCCAGACATCCGGACCGATCAGAATATGGCTGTTACTGTATTCTTTCACCATATTCAAAGCCTTCGTAGAAATTACCGTATGTATCCCTCCGACTTTATTACAAACCTCCCAACTGACCTCAAACAAATAGGCGGGATTCTTCAATTTATTGTTATCCATAATCTTATATTTAAACAAAAGTGCGCGCAAAGATACGAAAAAAACAATAGGAGAGACAGTTAAAATACATAAAAAACCCAAATGTCCCCCATAAATTCATTCGTTCCAGCAGCCAGAACGTATAAAACAAAAACGACTTTATTCGCAGCTTTCCACCATAAAAACATGAAGTTTACAGATCTCACTGTTTTCAGCTGATCCGTAAACTTCATTTCTATTCATTATGCTAATATCATTTATTTTTTAGTCGTTCGCCGGGTACCTTTAGCGGATTTATCTATACGGGCGTTTTTAACTTCCGTCTCAATTTTCTCATTTTCCGCTTTCCGGGCAGCCTTTTCCAATTTTTGTTCCTTTCTTTCAGCTTCCACAGCCTGAACCTCAGCAGCAACCTCTTTCTTTCCGGCTCTTTCTTTCTTTATTTCTTTCTTTTCTTTTTTCGGTTCTTCCTTCAGCTTCTTTTTCCCCTTTGCTGCATTCTCGGTCTTTTCATCCACCTGAGCAATAAAATCACTCAGCACATTCATATAATTAATAAAGGCTTCGTAAGGAGAATCGTAAGGAGTAAAATATTCATGTACAATTCCATCCGAAAACAACTTGGTACACATATAATAAAAATGATCGCTGGCTTGCAAGCATTTATAATCGTAATTGATTTCCGGATCATCCAAAGCTTTTACTTTGTCCCGAGTCTTATACAATTCCTCAAAAGCTTCCATTTGCAGTTCATTTCCCAGCCAGGCCGTCAAATCTCTTTCTTCATCTGCCCATGAAATAGGGAAAGGTACGTTTAAGGGAGCTACGGGCTGATGCTTGGCAACAACCTCGCGGGGAGTAAGAAATTCAAAAGCAGAAGTAGCCAGTACCTGTTCCGGTAAACTTCTCATAAAAGCAAATATCCCGGTATCTTCCGGCTGATGCTCTCCCAAAGTTTCGTAATCCATAAACAGGTTAATGACGTCCTCATTCTTCACGGCTTCTGTCAGCCAACCGGTATATTTTTCTGCCGTAAGCGGCCATTCCCCCCACGACCGGTCGGAAAAGCGAAAAGCAATATCATCGCTCAACCGGAAATTTTTCAACAATAATCTCAATTTCGGATTCAGAGAGTTGGTATAAACATAATTCGGACTCTTCCAGCCTAATATGTGTTTCGCTCCCTCTGTCAACATCGTAGTATACCCCATACGAGCGACCATCTCTCCGATTTTATCAGAATAAATGAGCTCTGTGTTCCGGAAAGATACAGGAGTATAACCCAATAACTTTTTCATCAGTTCTGCGTGTTGTTTTACCTGAGTATTGAACTCTTTTTCATCCGCTAAACTAGCCAAAGAATGTGAGTAAGTTTCGGCCAAAAATTCTACGCAACCTGTTTTAGCCAAGGCTTTAAAACCATCGATTACCTCCGGAGCATATTTTTCAAACTGCTCGATAGCCAGGCCAGATATGGAAAAACTGACTTTAAAGTTTTTCCCGTATTTCTTTATCAGTTCCAGCATCATCTTATTGGCTGGTATATAACATCTCTGGGCCACTTTTTGGGTAATCGTACGATTGGCAAAGTCATCATAATAGTCATGACTCTTACCTATATCGAAAAAGTGATATTTTCTTAAGCGCACCGGCTGATGAACTTGAAAATACAAGCATAATGTCTTTTTATCCATACTATTTTAATTTATTGTTTTATTCCTATTTAAAGCCCTCCCTCCGTTGCTAAAAGTCCATTCTCCCATTCAATTTTGTTTTACTTCTTCGTAAATATGTTTTAGCAGATAAGCAGCATTTTCCCATTTCAGCGTATTCACTTCTTCCAATCCGCAACGTCCTGCCATTCGCGAAAGTGCCGGATATTTCAACAAACCGTAAATCGCATCAGCCAAAGCATCTACATCCCAAAAATCTACTTTCAAAGCATGTTTTAAAACTTCTGCTACCCCGGATTGTTTGGAAATAATTGTAGGCACTCCGGAACGCATCGCTTCCAAAGGAGAAATACCGAAAGGTTCAGATACCGATGGCATAACGTACACATCGCTTTGGGCAAACATCTTTTGCACATCCTGCCCCTTCAGAAAGCCGGTGAAATGGAAATGTGTAGCTATCCTCAGTTTAGCCACCCTTCGGATAGAACGGTTCATCAAATCTCCACTTCCCGCCATGACAAACCGGACATTTGGATAAGCTTTCAATACTTTATTGGCAGCCTCGATAAAATACTCCGGTCCTTTCTGATAAGTAATACGTCCTAAAAAAGTAACTACCTTTTCTTTTACGCCTTTCTCTACATCCATATCCTTATAGGACTGAAAGTCGACTGCATTATGCACAGTTACTACCTTTGCCGGATCTATTCCATACCGGTTGATAACAATATTCCGCGTCAGATTACTCACCGTGATCACCCGGTCGGCAGCCAACATGCCCTGCCGTTCCAGATCGTATACTAATTGATTCACATTCTCGCCACTTCTATCAAATTCCGTAGCATGCACATGAATAACCAAGGGCTTACCGGATACCTTTTTCGCAGCAATACCCGCAGCATACGTCAGCCAATCGTGCGCATGAATCACGTCAAATTTTTGCTGACGCGCTATGGTGGCCGCTACAATAGCATAACGGGCGACTTCTTCCATCAAATTTGCCCCGTATTTTCCGGAAAAAGTATACTTATTTTTAAATCCGATCCGTTCCTCCCGCTGTCCCGTTTTGATCCGTTCATTCACTTCTTTTTCAAAATGCTCTGGATCCATATAGGGAATCAGGTTCGATCCGATTTCCATAAAATTGATATTTTTCCAATATTCTTCTACATCGACTACATCGAACAAAGCCTCGACATCACTTGCATTGATAATTTTCGCTGCACTCTGATCTTCATCCCCACTGGCTTTTGGCATAACAAACAACACTTCTACACCCTGTTTAGCAAGCCCTTTCGTCAGGCCTAAACAGGCAGTTCCCAAACCTCCCGCAATATGAGGCGGAAACTCCCAACCGAACATTAACACTCTCGTCTTCATATATTATTCAAATTCAAATCATTAACTATTTTATCCCCTCCTCTTCTTCGGAACATCTTTCTCGAATTTCTCAATCCATGCCAAGCTACGAAGGATTTCCCCTACACTCCAGGCTTGGGAAATACATCCATTCGGGGCATAAGGAGGATTTCCATCGTAAACCTCCGAGATAGAACATACGCCATACAACGTCATGTCTTCCTCAAAACCAGCAACCAGTTCTTTTGCCGTAGGCACAAAAGCGGCTCCGTATAAACGGAAATTAGCCTCAATATACGGACCGGTCAGCCAAGGCCACACCGTCCCCTGGTGATAAGCTTCATCCCGAACCGCCTGATTTCCTCCGTATAATCCTTTATAATTCGGGTTCTTAGGCGATAATGTACGCAATCCCCGGGGAGTCAGCAGTTCTCTTCTCACCACATCCAGCACTTTCCTTTTCATTTCATCCGTCAACGGGCTGAATTCAAGCGAACAAGCGATAATCTGATTCGGGCGTACAAATACATTCTGTCCTTTCGTCCCCACATAATCGGCCAAGTACTCTTTTTCATTATACCAAAAAACCTGAATAAAGTTCTCTTTTATTTTTTCAGGAATCTTTTCCCATTCCTTTACAAATTTAGCGTCACCGGCCTCCCGGGCTAACTTCAGTGTATAACATACCGCATTATACCAAAGTGCATTGACTTCCACCTGATATCCTCCTCTGGGCGTAACGGGGCGTCCGTTGACAATAGCATCCATCCAGCTCAAAGCTTTCCCGGGTTCATCCGCCCATATCAGATAATTTTCATGCATCTGCACCTGAGGATGTACCCCCGTACGGTAAGCCGTCAGAATAGCCTTCATTTTTGCTCCGTAATTTTTCCAAACCACAGTTGTATCTCCGATAGCTTCCCCATACTCCTGCAAGGCCTTAAAATACCACATCGGAGCATCCACCGAATTGTAAGCAGCATTTTTCCCTTTTCCGACATTGGGGAAAAGTCCGTTATTCATTTGCCGAGACATGGTGTCCAATACGTCCTTGCAAGTCTTCACATCCCCTGCTGCCGCCAAAGTTACCCCCGGCAATGCAATAAAAGTATCCCGTCCCCAAGCACCGAACCAAGGATACCCTGCTATAATTTCCGTATCTTTTCCGTCCTTTACAATAAACTGGGAAGCTGAATATTTCAAGCAATTTACAAAACTATCCCGGGGGCCACGGGCATCCACTAATTTCTGAAATTTAGCCTTTAAACGACTCGGAACAGCCGGTACGGTAGAAGCCGAAAAGACAATGCTTTCCCCTTTCTTAATCGGCACCTCAAAATATCCGGGGACAAATAAATCTTCCCGGAAATCATACCCCCGGTTCTCCTCTTCCATATACTCAATATTCAGATACCAGTCCGGCACAGCAACAAAATCGTTGGCTTTGTTCAGCTGCATATTCAAATAAGGAAAACCGTTATACAACTTCGAACGAATCCCGTTCTCAATCCCCTCATACTTCGTATTAGCCACCATATTGGCTTTACAAAGACAATTTACATTCCGGTAAGCCAAAAACGGTTTCAGCCGTAATAAGGTCTCCGAATGGGCATCCACCAAAGTATAACGGATCAATACCTGATCCTCATTGTGTACTAATACAATTTCCTTTTTTAAAACGACACCTCCTACCCGGTAGGTCAGTGTATAAACAGGCTCATATTCAAAATCAACAATATACTTATGACCGCGGGGCTCATAATTTCCGGGATATTTGTGAATTCCCAAATTAAATGCCTGCCCGTGTTGGACAATTGTTTCATCCAAAGCAGACAGAAGCACATGATTCTCATTATTGAATTCTTCTATCGGCACAATTAACAACCCATGATACTTACGCGTATTGCAACAAATAATAGTGGATGACATATATCCTCCCGCTCTATTGGTTGCTAAAACCTCGCGTTTTAATGAATACTCCAGATTCACCAATTCATCTTTGTTAAATTTTAAATAAGCCATAATTTTTTATATCTATAATAACCGTTTATATTTTCAATCATTCAATTTTAATACCAAAGCTGCCCTGGAAGGCAAATAAAGACTCAATATATTCCCTTCGCCTTCTTTATATTCTGTAAAATGGTCTACTCTTTTATCTATACGACCAAATCCATTAAATTTACGCCCGTCGGTATCTAAAAGTTCTTTATATTTTCCCGGAGGAGCGATGAAACTATAATCGGAAAAAGAAGACACAGGATTAAAATTAAAAGCCAGTATCAAATCTCCCCTCGAAAAAATCAGGACCTGACGTTCATTATCCCTTACCATGGGTATAGAAGGATAACGGAAAATTTTTTCCCGTTTCACCAGTTTTAACATTGCCTTATCAAAATCATTTAGAAAATGATAACGCAAAGTAGGATCTTCCATCAAATGCCACTGCCGCCTGGCATGTTCATAACTCCAATTATTCCCTTCCCGGGGAAAATCGATCCATTCCGGGTGTCCCCATTCGTTCCCCATAAAATTCAAATATCCATCTCCGGCAGTAGTAATCGTCAATAAACGGATCATCTTGTGCAAAGCTATTCCCCGGTCGACCACCATATTCTGTTCGAAGACACTCATGGAAGTATACATTTCCTTATCGACCATTCTAAAAATCAATGTTTTATCGCCCACCAAAGCCTGATCGTGACTTTCAGCATAACTGATGGTATGCTCATCATCCCGCTTATTGGTCATCTGATAAAACAAATCCCCCACATGCCAGTCTTCATCCCGCTGATCTGAAACCAACTTTATCCAGTAATCCGGTACCCCCATACTCATCCGGAAATCAAAACCGATTCCCTCTTCGTCAATCGGGGCAGCCAATCCCGGCATTCCACTCATATCCTCGGCAATCGTAATGGCATTTTTATTGACCTGATGGATCAAACAATTGGCCAAGGTCAGATAAATAATCGCATTCTCGTCCTGATTTCCATCATAATAAAATTTATACTCCGTGAAATCACGCCCCAAGCCGTGATCCCAATATAACATGCTCGT
>UMCT01004588.1_pt1 | contig 13475 bp, 8 predicted proteins | sample 1964291 | NCBI WGS metagenome assembly UMCT01 (sample SAMEA4835974, study PRJEB28245) | human gut metagenome | biome: gut microbiome; material: fecal sample | place: Denmark | collected 2008 | reverse complement strand
CCTGCCGCTCCCGCGATAGGAATCGGACCGCCGAAAAACACAGGATTCACCTCACCATACACACAGCTTGACGGCATTGGCTTTGGAAGCATGCTCTTTGGTATATCAAGCTCCTTAAGTATCTCATCATCCCACTTTAAGGTATTGATATTAAACATCATGGTTCTTGAAGCATTGGAATAATCCGTGACATGCACCTGTCCCTGAGTGAGCTTCCATATAAGCCATGTCTCGACTGTTCCAAACAAAAGCTCGCCTCTTTCGGCTCTCTCCCTCGCTCCCGGCACATTGTCAAGGAGCCACTTGAGCTTAGTTGCCGAAAAATAAGCATCTATCACAAGCCCTGTCTTTTTTCTGAAGGTCTCGGTAAGCCCCTTTTCCTTCAGTGAATCCGCATACTCTGCCGTGCGCCTGCACTGCCATACTATCGCGTGATAAACCGGCTCTCCCGTATTTTTGTCCCACACAATCGTGGTCTCTCTCTGGTTAGTAATGCCTATCGCACATATGTCGGCTGCCGTAGCCTGTATATTGGCCATTGCCTCCTTTGCCACCTCAAGCTGTGTGGCCCAGATTTCCTCTGCATCGTGCTCCACCCAACCCGGCTTCGGGAAAAACTGCGTAAATTCCTTCTGTGCCACGCTGCACATCTCGCCCTTCTCATTGAAAAGTATACATCTGTTGCTGGTAGTGCCCGCATCTAATGCCATAATATACTTTGCCATGTAAAAATCCTCCAACCAATTATTCGGTACCTAAATACTATTATTATTATAGCATGATATTTAAGCTATTTCCATAAAATCAGTACTCACAGACTTCGATTTCAAGCATATGTCCTAAAATCTTTAATTCATCTGAACAATCTCCGTAAATCACCACAAAATGAGGCTCCCAGCCATCCTTTACACTTTGATTTACAATATCATAGCTCTTTTTGTCTGTCCTTACTACAATTGATGTTCCGCAAAACTGCTTAGGCTTGTCGAGAGCACTTCCTGTTGTGACAAAAAATCTAAAGCTTCCATCTGCTTTTTGTCCTACTCTGAACACTGTGACTTTGTCAGCCGCCTTACAGCCAAAGTCCATTACAGGGCCAATCTTTCTGTTCGGATGCACTCCGATTGTTGCACCTGTATCCTCTCTTGCGATAGAGCATGCAGCTGTTCCGCAATGCCAGAATGTAATGGTATTTTCACTCTCATCAAGAGACACCGGATCTCCGAAAAATACCGCCTGCTCAGATAATTTCATTCCCATATACATAGAGAGTGCTCCATATGTATCAGCCTCACAGCTTGCAGCAACCCCCATATCATTTAGCATAGCAAGCACGCCACAAACAGGTGTTCCAAACGCGGTAAAGAAATCAGGCCAGCATCTTGAAGATAGTGCTCCAATATTATTTTCATCTACATACTCCTTATAGGCCTTGCACAGTCTCGCAAAATCCTTTCGATTATTGTCAGGAGTCTTGTCAAGACCAACAGTACACTTAGTCATTTTATCGAGATATTCACTGCACTCATCATCGGTATAGCCCTTTGCCATATCAATAAGCTCTCTCACCTCAATTGACTCAAGTGTTGCTCCGAATACCTTTTGCATGTCAGCATCCATTGCACGTCCAAATCCAAATCCCTGCGGTGTATGTCCGACTGAGGCAATCCTTAGATTTTTAAGCTCATTTTTAAGCCATGCTGCACGAATACAGGCACTAATTGTTTTCTTTGTCCTCTCCTCCTGTGGAGCTCCAAAGATATATTCAAAGTTACCATCCCTAAACGCAGCCAAAGCATTTCCTGCCGAATATGCTCCCGTCAATGAATTTAATCTCAACCGGCCTCCATCTATAACCGGCTCGCGAAGCGTCCAAAGCAGTACCGGACACGAGAATCTTTTAAGAACCTCACTCGCATAAGCTGCATTTGCAAAGGTTATATTCTGTAAAATTATCAGGGATGGCTCTATTGTATCAAGAAAATTAGTTAAATCCTGAATTGATAAAAGCATTTTATCCGGTACAATTGCAGCATCCGTTATTGTATTTAATAAGTCTATTGATTTTTCAAATTCCTTCTGTGCGCTCTCCAAATGAAATGTCGGAACCCCGACCGGCACATATGCCACCTGAAATTTTGTCATATATTTTACCTCCAATAAAATTTTCAAAAACTACTTAACCATAAGCAGTATTCCTGATATAAAAAGTAATATGTAGGTGAGCTTCATAAATATTTCCTGGCTCATCCTCTTTACAAGCACTGAGCCTGCTGCCATTCCCGCTATCAAAAACGGAATCGATATGCATTGAGTCATAACAAGCCCTGCATTCCACATTCCCGCACATATATCCTGAACAAGTATCATCGAATTTAATATAATCCAAACAGTAGAAATAGTTGCTCTAAAGCTTGTCTTTTCCTTTATCTCATTGGATAAATACCCTATCAGAAGCGGTCCGCCTGACACAAACATACCATGAACTATTCCCGCACCAATAAGTAACAGCATTGATTTCCATGATGATTTTTCTTTTGTATCACGCTGCCTTTGCCCATATATGCTGTAAAACCCATGTATTGCAAGAAATATCACAAAAATCCCCAGAAACTTGTATAATACTGCATCATATCCTGCAAGTGCGTTCTTTAGAAAAAAGCCGCCAAAGATTCCTATAGCCATGACGATGACTACCTTTTTCAACTGCTTCCAGTCTACATGTTTCCATTGTGTAACAAAGACATACACTCCGGCAAGAATACCAAGTACATTTAATATCGGCTTAGCGACATCATATCCCACCAGAATTAGGCTAGGAGGCATTGCGAGGATGGTCCCCGCAAAGCCTGTAATGCCCTGAATCACATTTGTCAGAAAAATTATTATGTAAAATAAAACAGTGTTCATTTATTTGACTCCATATTTTTCTCTGATTTCTTCAAATATATCAGCAAACTCACTATTTTTTCTGTAGAAGGCAGGTGTATAGCCAAGCTCGGCTGATACTGTTATTTCTCCGCCGTGATACTCTTCGCCTGTCCACAAATGTACCCATTCATCCTGTGGCAGATACACATCCCATTCATGTTTATCCTGCTCATAAACAGGTGCTATCAGCATATCCCTTCCAAAAAGATACTCATACTGTATGTCATAAGCTTTCGCATCAGACTCATAATGCATGAACAAAGGTCTTTGCACCGGATGTCCACTGTCTGCATTCTCTTCAACAAGTGTCTTTGTATACGGTGCAAGCATCGTGTATACATCAACGAGTCTCGCCAGCCGCTCCATGGTATCCTCATCATCGTAATACTGAAAATTGGTATCAGGTCTGTTTCCCTCATGTGTCCTCATAAATGGTGTAAACATCGCCATCTCAGCCCATCTGAGAAACAGCTCCTTTGTACGAGTATTTTCAAAAAGCGATGTATAGCCTCCAATATCACTATGTGTGAGCCCACATCCCATCATTCCTGCACTAAGTGCTCCGCAGATAACAGATGCGAGTCCATCATGTATTGTAAAGTCAACCGACTGATCGCCGGCCCACAGCAATGTGCAGTATTTCTGGCTTCCGGCACCTCCGGCACGCATGAAGTAAACCACATCTCCAAGCTTTCCTGACTCTTTTACTGCCTCATAGTTACACTTTGCCCATAGCACCGGCCAGTGATTGTGCTCAATCATAGGTGATTTGCCGCTGTATAAGCATATATCATCTGTAGGCAGATACTCTCCAAAGTCTGCCATCCAGCCATCAATGCCTATACCAAGTGTGTATTCTTTAATAATATCCTTAAACCACTCGAATGCCTCCGGGTTTGTGAGATCCACAACTCCACAATAAAATTCACCAAAATCCACGAGATAATCACTGCCATCTGCCTTTGTTGCAAAATAGCCTTTTTCCTTGCCTTCCTTATAGAGCTCACCATCATTTACCAGATATGGATTAACATATCCCAAAAATTTGATGCCCTTTGCATTTATCTCTTTAATCTTCTTTGGCAGATCCGGATACATTTCCTTGTGATATTTCCAGTCCCATTGGAGTCTCTTTCCGAATGATGTCACTCTCTTTCCGCACCAATCCTGGCACCATATGCCAGCTACCTTGATGTTCTTATCAAGGGTCTTATCAAGCAATCCAAATGACCTTTCATTTCCACCCTGAACACCAATTATGAGCCCATTGTATACCCAGTCCGGGAGCTTTGGCTGTCTTCCAAAATATGCTGTAAGTCTCTCAAGCAGTTTGAGATATGTATCAGCACACTCTATGCGGATCTGCTTAGGTACCTCCCATATCTGCAGCTCATGAAAGCTGTCATTTCTGAAATCAAAATCAGCATATGCTGTTGAATCCACATGCAGATAATATTTATTTGTGGAAACAAAGGTTGGCTGTGGATAATTTGTGTTGTAATAGTCTCCTCCAGCTTTATTTTCTACATCCGAACGCCATGTAACGTAAGTTGTCTTATCACGTCCGACACCCGGTTCAGATGTCCAGATAGGAAAATTTCTTCCACGCAGATTAAAGTAAGACATCTGCTCACCGCAGCCATAGCATTTTTCCTCTTTATCCGCGGCTACCCTAAACCAGAATCGGTTAATCCTGTCATCCTTTTGTTCAAAATCAATGGTACACAGATTTTCGTCACATTTAATTTTCGCAATGATATAGCTTTCAAAGCATAGTCTGACTGTATCAGCTGTCTGAATCACATCTGTGAGCTTTAGTGGAAAACGCTCGGTAACATAATCTGTTATCTTGAAGTTACCTCTGTACATATCAACATCTTCCTGTCCTACTCCGACATAAATCATCGGTCTTTCTTTGCTATGCTCCAGAATCCTTTTTTCTCCCACAAAAAGCTGAAATTCATTATCATTTACTTTAATCTGCATTTAATAACCTCCCTAAACTGTCTTTTTACGCTTGTTAATCTCTTTCACAATCAGAACAATTGTCTCAATCACAAATATTGCTGTTACAATAGCAATTCTTACTACATTTTTGTTCTCTGTTGCAATTCCTGCAGGCGAGAAAATGAAATACTCATATACCAGGAATGAAACAAGCCAGATTGCAAAAGCATTTTTATGCTTCCATGGTGTCATGTTATAGCCATCGTTTCTTGATGAGCCCTTGTCAAATACCTTTGTATTAGGTGCAATCTTGCTGCATACAAAGATGATTACAAGCATGATAACAAATGATATAGCGTATATATACATATAATTAATTCCACTAACAGCATTTGTGAATGGTGTGTCAATATGTGGGAAGATAAACTTGTAGCATGCGTAAAATGCAATATGGAATATTGTTGCACATATTGCTCCAAGCTTAGAGCCCTTCTTTGAGAACATTCCTACAAGCACCATTGTAATGATAGGAATATTATAAAAACCTGTAAAGCTTCGTCCGAAATCATAAAGTCCTGTGCTAAGCACATCAAGGAATGGTGTAAAGATAATGGCAAATGCTGCAAAGCCCCATCCAATTTTCTTTGCAAGTTTTACTGTAGCTTCCTCTGAGAGATTTGGGTTAAAAATCGGCTTATAAATATCAATCATAAATACGGTACTAGCTGCATTGAGAAATGAATTATAAGTTGAGATAATTGATCCAAACAATGCTGCACAAAACAGTCCTACAACCGGCCATGGCAATGACCTAGCTACAAGTGAAGGATATGCAAAATCCTTGCTTGTAAGACCTGGTACAAGTCTTGCTGCGATTACTCCGGGAATAACAAGAAGTAACGGTACCATCATCTTTAAAAAGCCTGAAAGTAAAACTCCCTTTTGTCCTTCCTTTAAGTTTTTAGCACCAAGTGCTCTCTGAATAAGTACTTGGTTAGTACCCCAGTAAAACAGATTTGCAAGCAGCATACCTGTAAAAATACATGCAAATGGTACAGGATCATTCTTTCCACCAATCGCATTGAGCTTTGCCGGTTCAGATGTAATAACATCCTTCACACCGACAATAAATCCACCTCCGCTTAATTTTCCAACAGCTATAAAACCAAATACGACTACAAGCACTGAGCCTAAAACAAGTAAAATTCCATTGATTGTATCTGATACAGCTACTGCTCTCATACCTCCAAGTACGGCATATAGTGCACCAATAATACCTACAAGCACTATAAGAATTGTAAGTGCCATACCCTCGCTGATTCCAAATACTGTAGCAAAATCAAAAATCTGCTCAAATGCTATAGCGCCTGCGTACAGACATACAGGAATTCCGATTACTAAATATCCAATAAGAAATAGGATAGAAACCATACGGCGTACACCAACGCCATACCTCTCCTCCATAAACTCCGGCAGCGTTGTATATCCTTTTCTAAGATACATCGGCAAAAACACAAAAGCCATAATAATTGTGGCTATAACCGCTGTTGCTTCCCATGCCATGCCTGACATATTAGCTGCATATGACTGTCCCGACAAACCTACCAGATTTTCTGCCGACAGATTCGTAAGCAGCATTGAGCCTGCAATGAAAAAACCTCCAAGTCCATTTCCGGCAAGGAAATAACCCTTTGCCGTTTTCTGGTCATCGCTATTCTTCACTATCTTTCCTGAAATAATTCCAACCAGTGCTGTGAAAAGCACAAATGTCACCAAAGTAAATACTAAATGCTCCATAAAATCCTCCAATTTAATAGAAAAAATATACATCGATTTGTTGAAACTAACTATTCACATTCAATCTCTCACATGATATACTTTTTCTGAAAATTATTTCCCACGCAACCGAAAGTACAGTAATATGTCCAGTATTCAGTCTTTCGGTCACGTGGTTTTTTTAATAATAAAGTTCCTTATTCTCTCCAAGCAATCCAGGATATGCCCCTTGTTTTATCAATGGTTCTCTATCGGGATGTGCTATTACCCACTTATTTCTTTGCAAAAGTAGTCTCTCTTCTCCTATAGCAGCTTCATCTGTCCCTCCATTATTGAGTGGTGTATTGGTTCCCCTTGGAAGAATCACAACATCCTTAAATCCAATATCTGACACCCTGCATGGTGATAGATGAAGTGTCGTCTGGTACATCTCTATTGCTGTACCCTTTTCCACAAAAAATACCTTTGCATCTTCAATACGGTATGTATTGTCTTTTATCTCCCAGGTATGTCCCAGCACCAGCATAAAGTCAGTTACCGCTATATTGATTTCGCTGCCCTTATGGTACTCAAAACCATTGTATGTGGTGTTTCTGCCATTACAGTAGCCTATCTGTATAGGCATCTCTCCATATATACGATTTTTAAAAAACTCTGCTATATGTGTACGTTCAAGCTCTTCTACTGAAGCCACATATATATTTCCTTTCTCAGGAATTACAGTATTTTGTTCCATAAATGAGATAAGTTCGTTGCAATTGATATTTGAAATCACCCTTCCGTAGGTTTCAAAACATGGATCAGTGACACTGTATATAGTCACAGAATTTTTTTCATTCAAATGTTTTAACATATTTCCCCCACTTATCTTTGCATTGCCTTGACAGCCTTTATAGTAGCGCAGAAATCTTCTTTTCCAAAGCCAAGTTCCATTGCCTTGTCATATACCTGCTTTGCAGCGTTTTCTCCTTGAAGCTTTAATCCACTCTCCTTTGCCATATTCATGCAGATATTCACATCCTTGTACATGTTTTCAATCGAAAAGGCAGTGGTGTAATCCTCATTTTTGATTGGCACATTTTTGGAATCCAGATAAAAGTTCTGTCCGCCACCATATGAGATAGCTGTAGTATAGCTTTCTATATCTATTCCATATGCCCTTGCAAGTGTCAGTGTCTCATTTACACCATTTTGAATCTGTGATACAAGCGCGTTATGGCAGATTTTCATGACCAGACCTTTTCCGTTTCCACCCATCCTGATGATATTTTCTCCCATATAGGAAAGAATCGGCATAGCCTTCTCACATGCTTTTTCATCTCCACCGACATATATTCCGAGCTTTCCTGCAATAGCAGCAGGCTTCGATTTCACAACCGGTGCGTCCACAAACTCTGCGCCCGTCTTCTTTACCATTTCAGAAATCTCAACAGAAACAGATGGATCTATCGTGCTCATATCAATACAGAGCTTCGTATCATCAAGTGCCGGTAAAACCTCCTTATAAACAGCCATCGAATGCTCTGACTTTGGAACCATTGATATAATTACGTCTGATTTTTCTGCCAGCTCAAGCGAACTGCTGCAACCGATTGCACCCTTGCTCTCCAGTAGCTCTACCTTCTCCTTTACGAAATCAAATACATATACCTCATCATCATGCTTCTTCACTATATTCTCACTCATGGACTCCCCCATGATTCCGAGTCCTACAAATCCAATTTTCATTGCCTACAAACACCTCCCTGTTTCATCTATTCTGTAACTGTATTATCCCATGCATTCTGGAATGTCTCAAGTCCCTGTCTGGTATATGCATGCTTGATACTGTCCTTGTATACTGCAAGGCCTGTTGTAACGATATCTGCTCCTGCAACCGCACAGTCTACAATCTGCTTAGGTGTACGGATAGCCGCACAGATAATCTGTGTCTTTCCCTTATATCCGTAATTGTCATAGATATCTGAAATAGCCTGAATGTACGCTTTACAATCCTCTCCATTTGCCTCTTTCCAGCCGATGAAAGGTGAAACAAAAAGCGAATTATTCTTTGCCGGCAGAATAGCCTGTGCTGGTGAGAATACGAGTGTCACATTTGTTCTGATTCCCTCTGCCTCGAGTCTTCTTGCTGCCTGAATACCGGCCTCTGTGCACGGAATCTTGATAACAAAGTTGCTGCAGATAGCTGAAATCTTTCTTGCCTCTGCTACCATCTCATCTGCATCATCAAGGTGTGGGTTGATTTCAACGGAAATAGGGAATTTCTCGTATCCCTCGATTCCTTCCGCCTTAACCCAGTCTGCCATCTCACTGATTACAGTAAGGAAAGGCTTTCCGCTTACCATTATGTGACGTGGATTTGTTGTCACTCCATCAATACCAAATGTATGGTATGCCTCCTTGATTTCTTCGATTTTTGCACTGTCCAGAAAATACTTCATGATTGTTTCCTCCTTGATGGTTAGTTAAATTTGTTAATTAATTGTTGTAAAAAATATAAGCCGTTATGTTTTTCTCTTGGCTTCTGTTTGTATTATATTACTATAGCATTGACTTTTCAATAGTATATAACGTTGCAAAAGCATTTTCAGCTATTTGTTTAAATTTATTAATCATTTTTTGTGCAATATGCAATAGCCATAAAAAATAAGCAGATAAAACTACTTTTTATTATAAAAAACCACCCGGAACTTTTTGCGTTCCGAGCGGTTTTTTAGTTAATCCTGTGATTGTACAGCTCTATCCTTATATGTCAGCTATTATTATCTACTTGCTACAGCTCTTCCTCTACCATGCTCTTCTCTCTGTTGAACGCATCATAGATACATGGAATTACTATAAGCGTAAGGATGGTTCCGTATACGAGACCTCCTATTATTGCGATTGCCATCGGCTTTATCATATCTGAGCCATCTCCGATACCTATCGCCGATGTAAACATTGCGAGTATGGTGGTCATCGCTGTCATCAGTATTGGACGAAGCCTTGTACGGCCTGCATCTATGATTGCCTCATGCTTGCTCATGCCCTCTCTCCTGGCCTGATTGATGTAATCAATGAGCACGATTCCATTATTTACAATGAGGCCTGCCAGCATGATGAAGCCAAGCATTGATATGATTCCGAGCTCATTTCCCGTGATGAAAAGAGCTATAAAGCCTCCTGTAAACGCAAGAGGTATACAGAACATGATAATAAACGGTGAAAGCAATGACTGGAACTGCGCCACCATGATAAGATAGATAAATATCACTGCAAGCACAAGCATAAGTCCAAGCTGACTCATTGACTCATTTATTGTCTCATCCTCGCCCTCCATGTCTATTGAATAGCCATCAGGAATGCTAAGTTTATCAATTTTTGATTTAATTTTATTGCTTACTAATGTTACATTATGGTTTTCATCAACCGCACCTGATACTGTAATATATCTTGTCTGAGCATCTCGATGAATGGTACTTAGTGTCTGTTCCTGCGAAATAGTGCAGATATCACTGAGCGGAATCTCCTTTTCACTGCCATCATTATCCTTATAGGTAAATGTAAGGTTTTTGATGTCGTCCACAGTCACATCAGACTGCTCTGCAGATTGTAGGTATACCTCATAGTCCTTTATGTCGGTCGTAATGGTTGTTGCACTCTTTTGAGATGATATCTCACCGGATACGAGCTGGTATACCTGAGCCACCGTATAGCCATACTTTGCTGCTTTTTCCTTATCCACAGTTATCTTAAGCTCATTGATTGTATCTCCAAGACCGTCATCTATATCTGTCACGCCCTTTGTGTCCTTAAGGATATCTGCCACATCACCTGCAAGCTTCTGCAGCTTGTCTATATCATTACCCTTAATCCTGACAGAGAGACCACTTCCGAAAAACTCTGATGAGTCCATAGCCTGCGAAGATGCTGTTACCTTGCAGTCCAGATTCTTTGTGCGTTTTTCAATTTCATCTATTACCTTATCCGATGAAACATCCGACTTCTCATCAAGCAATATATACATGCTCACGCTGTCGCTTCCTGAGCTCATCAGGTTCATGGTCGAGCTGCCGCCTGCTGTAGCTCCTATTGTGTCTATGCCCTTTATATCAGATATTTTGTCCATAACCTTATCAGACAGCTCTGTAAGCTGCTTGAAGTCGAGCTTTTCGTCATCCTTTGCCTCTATGGTAAGTGAAATCTGATTTGACTCCATGTCCATATCCATAAATGTCATTCCCCTTGACATGCAAAGTGCGCCACTGCCGACTAAAAGCACTACTGCCGCAATAAATACCACCGGCTTAAATCTAAGACATATACCGAGCACATTTCCATACCAGTCCTTAAAACGGTCAAACCATGGATGCTTTATATCCTTCGTTTTTTTGAGCATGCCTGAAGCAATTGCCGGTACAAATGTGAGTGCCACTACAAGAGATGCCATAAGAGTAAACGCTACCGTAAGTGCCAGGTCTACAAAGAGCTGTCTCGTGATTCCATCAGTAAAAATGATCGGCGCGTACACACTTACCGTGGTAAGTGTAGAGGCAAAAATGGCTCCTGCCACCTGATTTGCACCCTCAACAGCCGCCTTCTTTACCGAATATCCCTCTCCCCTTAATCTGTAGATATTCTCGATTACTACGATTGAATTATCCACCAGCATTCCTATTCCAAGCACAAGTCCCGACATTGAAATGATATTTAAGGTGATATCCGTAAAATACATAAGCACCACTGCCACAATAACCGATAGCGGTATAGATGCTGCGATAACAAGTGTTGGCTTTATATCCTTTAAGAACAAAAGCAATACGAAAATGGCAAGTATTGCTCCCACTATCATATTTTCCATAACACTCTTTACTACCATGTCGATGTATACGCCCTGATTCATGAGCACTGTGGTGTGTAATCCGTCATTTTCCTTTTCCAGCGAATCAAGCTTGTCCAAAAGACGGTCTGTGACGTCTCCTGTAGAGTAGCCGGTCTGCTTCTCCATGGAGAGCATTATTCCGGGATTACCGTTGACTATCGCATATGTCTCATCCGAGTTGTCAGTCATCTCAACATCTGCCACATCACCGACATGAATAGGAGCTATTCCATCAAGCTTCATATCCATAAGCACCAGATTTGTTAAATCATCAATTGATTTTATCTCATCTCCCACCTGTACTATGTACTGCGTGCCATTTGAATCATTTACATAGCCTGCAGGCATATCAAAATTCTGTGCGACGAGCAGCTGCGAGAGTGAGTCAATTGTTAAAACTGCATTTAAGTTTGACTTGTCAAGCGCATCATCCTTACTCTTTTCAAGCTCCTTCTTTGAGCTGTCAAGAGATGCCGCTGCTGTTGCAAGCTGTGCTGACTGCTGTCCTATGCTTATAGAGCTGATGGCTGCCTGACTGTTTAGATTATCATATGCATCTAAAAGTGCTGTCTCTCCTTGTGCTATCTGGTCAAGCCCGCTTTGGCACTGCTCTATACCTGTATTCACCTGAATGAGAGTCTGCGCTATCGCTGACGCTGCCGCAGGCAGATCATCTGCTGTGTTTACGGTGATTCCAAGCGCCGAGAGACCTGAAAACTGTGCTGCAATCTGCTTATCAACCTGCTCAAGCTGCGCTTTGAGTGCTGTGCCCGCTTCACCCGGTGCATTTGCGCCCTCTTTGAGTGACGGAATTGTCTTTGTATATGTATCACTATTCATGAAGTCTGAAAGAGCTGACTGAATTGTTTCAAGCTGGCTCTTCTGCTCATTTAAGCTTGCAAGAGTACTCTCTAGCTGAGTCTTCTGCTCTGCAAGCTTTGCCTTTTGCACCTTTAGCGTATCCACTCCCGCACTCATCTGATCCGATGCAGATGTGATTGCGTTTTGTCCGCTCTCTATCTTTGCGCTTGCATCATCCATCTGACTTTTTTCATCGTCAAATTTCTTTGAAACGGCATTATTTATTTTCTCATTGAGCGCATCTATCTTGGCCTGATTCATCGTGACCTGTATCTGCTCGGTGAGCTCACCTGTTGCAGTCACTGATGCGACTCCTTCTGTACTCTCAATTGCAGGCTTTAGTGTGTTTTCCACAAAGTCTGTGATTTCCGACTTGCTTTTCCCATCCATATCCACAGCAGTCATCATGATTGGAAGCATGTCCGGATTTATCTTCATAATGGTCGGAGTACCCACTCCATCCTTCCAGCCAGCCTTGACCTGATCTATTTTCTGCTGCATCTCTATCACTACAGAATCCATGTTGGCATTCTGCTCATACTCGCATGTCACCAGCGAATAGCTGTTATATGACATTGAGCTTACGTTTTTGATATTTGACGTAGTTGCCATAGCTGCTTCAAGCGGCGCTGTGACATCGCTCTCCACCTCCTGTGGACTTGCTCCCATATCTGTTGTCACGATAAGTGCATACTGAAAGCTCATATCCGGCAGCAGATCTGTCGTCATCCTGCCAAGCGATACAACACCAAGTACTATTACCAGCAATACTCCTACAAGTACAGTAAAAGGCTTTTTTACACTATATCTGGATATCATCTAACCCCTCCTTTTTCTTTTCTTGATAATGTCCTGCATTAGTTTAATAGACAATGATTACTGCGATTTTCACAATATATTTAATTCGCTGTTATATTTTTATTATACAATGTGGCGGATTACAACTCAATTGGTTTATACTTTTTTAAGAGATTTTGGCAATAAAAAGACACCCAATTATACGATCAATATAATTCGATGTCCTTAAATGTCTTTAAATATCTTTTAATATCTTTTAATATCTTTTATTTATTTTAGCTTCAGATGCCCTCTTCCTCAA
>UMCT01067062.1_pt1 | contig 13569 bp, 10 predicted proteins | sample 1964291 | NCBI WGS metagenome assembly UMCT01 (sample SAMEA4835974, study PRJEB28245) | human gut metagenome | biome: gut microbiome; material: fecal sample | place: Denmark | collected 2008 | reverse complement strand
ATTTCCAAGAAAATTAGGGAATGTTTTGGTGGAATTTAACATTAAAAACGAGAAAATATAGGAAATTTATGAGAAATGCTTTTGCCTATTATGATCAGATAGTATAGAACAGGTTCATAAAACAAATAAAACTGAAAGTAGAATTAATTTATGTATGAAATGAAACCAGAACAATATTTATGAATTAGGCTGAACGCATGGATGCTATCCTGTATTGCACAGGTGGCATCCATTTTGTCTTTGTATAGCTGTATTGGGAATTATTTATTATTTTGTGCCATTTGTTACAAAAAGCCGTGACAAGATAAATGTATCTTGATATAATTAAAGAAATAATTGTTGTAAAAAGCAGAATATAGAGATTTGCGTTAAGTAATTTATTAAGTATTATTTTATAAAAGCGTGATTTTTACAGAATGGAGATAAAAGTATGATGCTAGAAAAAGGGCTGGAGAAAGATAAAATAGAAGCTGAAGCACTCTCTGAAAAAATGAAGCGATATTAATGAAGATAATTACATATCAGTGCCAAACAAATAACCTGAATTAATAAAGAATAGGTGGATAACAAAGTGAACATAACAGTGTATTTAGGAGCTAACAAAGGCATAGATGATACATTTTCAATAGCTGTAAGGGAACTTGGAAAATGGATAGGAGCAAATGGACACACTTTAATATATGGTGGTTCTAAGACAGGGCTTATGGGCGAACTTGCAGAAAGTGTGCTTATGGAAGGTGGCAGAGTAACCGGCGTTGAGCCACAGTTCTTTGTAGAGGCAGAAGTTCAGTATGACGAGATAACAGAACTGATTGTAACTAAAGATATGACAGAGAGAAAGACAAAGATGATAGAACTTGGTGATGCTTTTATAGCATTTCCGGGTGGAACAGGTACACTTGAAGAGATAACGGAAGTTATGTCAAAGTTATCTCTTAACCAGCTTTCTGCACCGTGCATATTCTACAATCTTAATGGATATTATGACAGTATTAAAGAATTTCTGTCTCATATGGTTGCAATGGGATTGTCAACTAATGAACGTCAGAAAGATATATATTTTGCATCTGACTTAACAGAAGTAGTGGCTGTTTTATCCCATTTCTAGAATGTTTTGCTGGTATATCAGAACTGGTATTATTAAAATATGAGAAATGCACAGTTTGAGTAGCCGGTAATAAGATATTATTATGGTATTGCATTAAAATAGCGTGGCAGAGTATAGTATTAAGCATAATACATAAGGAGACAGATGTAATGGAGAACAGTTACAGGTATTTTAAGAATGACCAGTGTAAGTATTATCCTTGCCATAAGATAGAAGAAGGGCAGGATTTTAACTGCCTTTTTTGTTATTGTCCTATGAATTGTTATGACGACTGTCCTGGTACGCCTAATTATATAACAAGAGATAGTGGCAGACGGATAAAGGATTGTACGAATTGTACATTTCCACATATTCCTGAAAATTATGATTATATAATACAATTTTTATCAAAAAAGATGAGATAAAGGGTAAGAAAGACGATGAAGAAAGCTATTTTAATTGTAAGTTTTGGAACAACTTATACAGATACAAGAACTAAGAATATTACAGCTATTAAGCAACAGGTAAGTATGCTTTATCCGGATACAATTGTAGAAGAGGCAGTATCAAGCACAATTGTAAGAAAGCATATGCAGGAGAAGGAATATATTAATGCGAAAAGTCCGCTTGAGGCACTTATAAGCTTAAAAGAGCAGGACGTAACACAGGTTGTTGTATTTCCAACACACGTAATAGACGGAATTGAGAATAACCAGATGAAAAATGCAGTAGAGGAGTGCAGGCATTTATTTAATAAGGTAGTTGTAGCTGATGCACTTTTGGCAAATGCTGATGATTATACAGATGTTGCCAAGGCTTTGTGGGAGTCGTTAAAAGAGCTTACTGGTAATTCAGTATTGATATTTATGGGACACGGAACAGAGCATATGGCTGACAGCAGTTACAGGGTAATGGAACAGGCGTTAAGGGAATACGCAGGAAAGCCTGTATATATCGCAACAGTTGAGGGAAAGAGAACAATTGAAGATGTAATTAGCGATATGAGAGAAGAAGGAATTGTCAACACGGGTGTTCTTCTTGCACCGCTTATGTTAGTTGCAGGCGACCACGCTAATAATGATATGGCAGGAGATGACGAGTCCTTTGCCACTATATTAAAAGCTAATGGATACACACCACAATGTGTTATAAAGGGTATAGGTGAATATCCAGCAGTACGTCAGGTGTATTTATCACATTTGCAAAAGGCAGTGAAAGCATTAGAAAATGTATCAGATACAGATAATTTGCCTGATAAAAAGAGTGGAATATTATATGGCATTGGAGTGGGTACAGGCAATCCTAAGCAGATGACATTACAGGAACTGGAAGTGATTAAGTCGTGCGATTTAATAGTTATTCCAGCAGTATCCAAGGAAGAATGTTATGCGTACCGCATAGCAGAGCAGGCTTGTAGTGAAATTTCCACGAAGCCAGTTTTGTGTATGCCGTTTCCTATGATTAAGGATGAAGGAAAGCTTGAAATTTCACATAATAAGATATATGAAGCAATTGAAGAATATCTTTATCAGGGTAAGAAGATTGGAATGATTACAATCGGAGACCCAAGCATATATTCTACATATATGTATATGCATAAGCGTGCGAGGGCTAATGGATGGAGGGCTGAGATAGTAAGCGGAGTTCCGTCATTTTGTGCTGTTGCGGCAAGGCTTGGCATATCTTTAGGCGAGAAGGGCGAAGAGATACATATTATTCCATCATCAGATAATATAGAGAATACATTTTCATATAACGGAACACTTATATATATGAAGTCAGGAAGAGGTCTTAAGCAGTTAGTTAAGGCACTGCGCGCACGACAGGAAGCAGGAGAAATGTATGAGATAAATGCAGTATCTAACTGTGGAATGGATAGTGAAAAGATATATCACAGCCTTGAAGAACTTGAAAATGCTGATGTATATCTCACAACCGTTATAGTAAAAAGAAAAAAGAAAAACAATTGAAATTAATAATTGCATTTCTAGTAATAATATGAAATAATGAACGCTGGATATAAATCCAGATGATAACGAAATAATCACTGTAAGCGAAGTACGATAAGTATTTCAGGGAATCAGGTGTGAATCCTGAACAGTTCCGCTGCTGTATACAGGGAGGCGATATCCATATATGCCACTGGAATAAGCTTTATATAAGCTGTTCTGGGAAGGCGGATATTGCTTATGATCTGTGAGTCAGAAGACCGGCTTACAGGCAGAGTTATAATAGTCGTTGCGAGAACAACAGACTATTGTTTTTTATGCAATAGGAAATCCTCTGGAATTTCCTATTGCATAAAAAGCCCTCCGGGCAGGTTCGTACTGCGGCGGTAATGTAGATGCCGCTAAAGCGTCCCGCCGCAGGCGGAGAATCCTGCGAAGCAGGATTCTTTCTTAGGCAATTAGGAAGTTTTATTCCGGATTGTTAAGACACATATGTGTCTGTTCCTTTTCTGCTGATAATAACGTAATCATCAAAGCACTTCATAAGAAAAGAAAAGGAGAACGAAAATGAAGAAAAAAAGATTTCTGTCACTTCTGCTCACAATCGTAATGCTTGTGTCTACACTTGCAATGAGTGGATGTGGAACACAGAACCAGTCAGCTAATGGTAACTATGATGGAGAGCTTGTGTATGACCATTCAATGGAATTACAGTATGCAAAGCTTTTCTCTGTAGATTATTACAAGGGCGGTTATAAGCTTATTACAATAACTAACAGAGATGAAGATACAGCAATTGTATCTAAGCAGTCAAAGCTTTTACTTGTTCCAGAGGGAATGTCTACACCATCAGGAATTGCTTCTGACACTGTAGTATTAAATGCACCTGTAACTAATATGCTTGTATCATCTACACCAGTAACATCACTTATGAGCGCAAGTGATTGTCTTGACAGCATAAGCCAGGTTACTTACGAAAAGAAATCGTGGTATATAGATGCAGTTAAGCAGGCATTTGATGATGGAAAGCTTACTTATGTTGGCGATTACAAAGCACCTGATTATGAAACAATAATAGCAGGAGCACCAACACTTGCAATATTCTCAACAATGCTTACAAGTGTTCCAGATGTAGCAGAGAAGTTAAAGGAATTAGGAATTAACTATATATTGGACCAGTCTACATATGAAGATCATCCATTAGGAAGAGTAGAATGGGCTAAGCTTTATGCGGCACTTTGTGATAAAGAAGAGTCTGCAACACAGATGTATAATGCACAGGCAGCATATGTAGATACCCTTTCAAAGGCTGAAAATACAGGTAAGTCAGTTGCAGTATTCTACATTACATCTAAGGGCAAGCTTTATGTAAGAAATGCAGGAGATTATCTTGCACAGATGGTAAATATAGCAGGTGGTAATTATGTGTTCTCTGACCTTAATACAGATAAGACAGGAACACAGGAGATGGGTATCGAAAGCTTTTATGAGAAAGCCAAAGATGCAGATTATGTAATCTATGTATGGAATCTTGGCGGTAAGCCATCAACACTTAGTGATTTCACAGGTTATAACAGTGTTCTTTCTGATTTAAAGGCTGTTAAGGATGGAAATGTATGGTGTACAACACCAGATTTCTTCCAGATTGCAGATACAATCGGAAGTATGATTAACGATATCAACCTTATGTTAAATGCTGATTCCAATACAACAGAGCTTACATATTTAAAGAAGTTACAATAAAATGATAAGTGAGGGACATTCACCTCATAAAATCTGTTTGTAAAAGTGACTGTCACATTAAGTTATAATATGACTACTTCGTAGTCACTTAGAAGTTTCTTCGAAACTTCGGATGCGTGGAAAATCAACGCAGGGCATATGATATAATATGACTACTTTGTAGCCACAATGCACTGAAAACCGTGCAGAGCATATGGTATTATACTTAATGGGGCAGTCATTTTGCAATAATATTAAAAATGCAATGATATTAGAATTACAATAATATTAGAAATGCAATAATATTAAAAATTACAATAATAACGCAAATTGCAGTAATTATCAGAATGGAGAAAATATGCAGATAAAACAGATACTCCGCTACCAGCTTGTATATATACTGCTTGCAGTATTACTTGTTGTGGCGGTTATATTAAATATTAATACAGGTAATATCCATATATCTCCTGCGAGAATTTTCAGAATTATATTTTTAAAGGGTGATATGGGAACACCTGAATACAATATTATCTGGAAAATACGACTTCCACGATTATGTATGGCGGCTATTTTGGGCGGTGCTTTGTCATTGTCAGGATTTCTGTTACAGACATTTTTCAGAAATCCAATAGCAGGACCATTCGTGCTTGGGATTTCATCTGGTGCGAAAATGTTTGTTGCAATCACAATGATATTTCTTTTAAAGTATGTATCAGGTATGCCGCTCTGGGCACAGGTTGCGGCGGCATTTGTCGGTTCACTGCTTGCAATGCTTTATGTACTTATATTTGCTAATAAAGTTAAGAGCATGTCTATGCTCCTGGTTGTGGGAATTATGATTAGCTATATATGTTCTGCAATAACAGACCTTTGTATTACATTTGCGAATGATTCAGACATTGCCAATCTCACACACTGGGCTATGGGAAGCTTTTCAGGAAGTTCGTGGCCAACAGTAAAGCTTGCGGCTGTAGTTGTATTTCCAACAGCAGTTATTACATTTCTTTTTTCTAAGCCAATCAGCGCTTATCTTTTAGGTGAGGGATATGCGCAGAGTATGGGAATTAATATAAAGTTCTTCAGGGTATGTATTGTACTGCTTTCGAGCCTCCTTTCAGCTTGTGTTACAGCACTGGCGGGTCCTATATCGTTCGTTGGAATTGCAGTTCCACATATTACAAGATTATCACTTAAGACAACAAAGCCGATTGTTACAATTCCTGCAATATTCTTATGCGGTTCGGTGTTTTGTATGTTCTGTGACCTTATTGCAAGAACAATATTCTCACCATCAGAGCTTGCGATAGGAACAGTCACAGCAGTATTTGGTGCACCGGTTGTTATATGGCTTATGGTAAAGCAGAAGAGATAATTGTTGTAAGGAAATGGAAAGTTGAGAAATATATGGAACAGATATATGTACAGACAGAGGATTTAAGTGTAGGTTATCATAAAAAAGTGCTTCTGTCAGATATAGCACTTAAGGTTAATAAAGGTGAAATTCTTGTATTAATCGGACCTAATGGTGCAGGAAAGTCTACAATAATAAAGAATCTTATAAAGGAAATGAGTCCTATAGGTGGCAATATATATATAAAAGGCAGGAAAATAAGCGATTACACAAGTAAAGAATACGCTAAGACTATGTCTGTTGTGCTTACAGAAAAGATTAAGACCGAGATGATGACGTGCCGTGATGTTGTCGCAATGGGAAGATATCCGTACACTAATTATTTTGGAAGACTTACCAAAGAAGATGAACAGATAGTAAATGAGTCATTAAAGAAGGTATCAGCAATTGATATAGCAGATAATGATTTTTCACAGATTAGTGATGGACAGCGCCAGAGAATTATGCTTGCAAGGGCAATATGCCAGAAGCCTGAGGTCATAGTGCTTGATGAGCCGACTTCATTTCTTGACATAAGACATAAAATTGAGCTTCTGGATATACTGCAGGAGATGGCTGTTAAGGATAATGTCGCTGTTATTGTATCTTTACACGAAATAGAACTTGCGGCTAAGATAGCAGACTACGTTATGTGTGTTGGTGCAGATAGAAAGATAGAATTTGGAAGACCGGAAAAGATATTTACAGATGAACGCATAAGCAGGCTTTACGGAATTACACACGGAACGTATAATTGCATGTATGGAAGTACAGAATTAAAGAAGCCGGAGGGCACACCGAAGGTATTCGTAGCTGGCGGTGCTGGAACTGGAATATTAATATACAGGGAATTACAGCGTATTGGTATTGCATTTACAGCAGGGATTCTTTATGAAAATGACTGTGATTATCCGATAGCCAAAGCACTGGCGGCAGATATTGTCACAGAGAAAATGTTTGAGCCTATAGGAAAAGAGACATTAGATAAAGCCTGTAAAAGAATTGATGAGGCAGATTATGTTATAGATACAGGCTGTCCAATCGGCAGTATTAACAGTGCAATGAAAGAATTATTAGATTACGCAGAAAAGAAGAATAAGAGAATTCTTACAAAGCCAGACATAGATACAATGAAATCATTATTCTAAGGAGAATAGATATTATGAAACCAATGGATATTGAAAAAGAGTCATTTGCAATAATCGAGAAAGAACTGACAACTGATATTCCAGCTGAATATAAGCCGGTTGTCAAACGTGTTATTCATACAACGGCGGACTTCTCATACGAAACAAGTATGACATTTTCCAAAGGAGTTATAGAGGAAGCACTTAAAGCTATTAGAGAGGGCGTGGATATTGTTACTGATACCAATATGGCAAAGTCAGGAATAAGCCATAAAATGGCAGAGAAGTTTTCCTGTTCGCTTAATTGCTATATGGCAGACAGTGATGTTGCAAGTGAAGCTGCAAAGCGTGAGGTTACAAGGGCGACAGTCAGTGTGGAGAAGGCGGCAAAGGATAATCCAGACTGTATTATGGTTGTAGGTAATGCACCAACAGCACTTATGAGAATAAGAGAGCTTTATGATGAGGGCATATTTGTGCCAAGACTTGTTATTGGAGTTCCGGTTGGTTTCGTAAATGTAGCCAGTGCAAAGGAAGAGATTATAGAAAGCGGAATGTCATATATAGTTGCAAGAGGCAGAAAGGGCGGAAGCAATGTTGCCGCCGCCATTATGAATGCACTGTTCTATATGGCGGCAGATGATGATAAAGAGTGGCGCAGATGTTAGAAAGATATGTATACAAAAATCAAAAGAAAATGCGCTGCGGATATACAACAGGAACCTGTGCCTGTGCCGCCGCCAAAGCTGCGGCATATATGCTTCTGTCAGGCAGGGAAGTAAAAGAGATTAAAGTGATAACTCCTATGGGAGTATCACTTACACTTCCGGTTATTGACATAGATATTAAAGAGGATAAGGTAATATGTGCAATTAAGAAAGACAGTGGGGATGACCCTGATGTGACCAATGGAATAAAGATATATGCACAGGTTTCTTATGTTAAAGAAGATATAATGAGAACTATAAATACTGACGGGGTAATTGTAGATGGTGGAATAGGAGTAGGACGTGTTACTAAGAAGGGCTTGAAATGTGCTGTTGGAGAAGCGGCAATCAATCCAGTACCTCTTAAGATGATTAAAGAGGCGGTAGCAGAGGCAGCAGAAAGTTATTCTTATGAGGGAAGCCTTAAAGTTATAATATCAGCACCCAAAGGAGTTGATATTGCCAAGAAGACGTTTAATCCGAACCTTGGAATTACAGGGGGCATATCAATTCTTGGAACAACAGGAATTGTAGAGCCTATGAGTGAACAGGCACTTATTGATACAATTAAGACAGAGATTAATATGCACATAGCACAGGGAGAGAAAGTGCTTCTTGTTGCACCGGGTAATTATGGACAGGATTTTCTGCTTAATACACTTAATATTGAGCTGAAAAGAAGCATAAAATGCAGTAATTATATTGGCGATACAATAGATATGGTGTGTGATGCAGGTGCTAAGGCAATGCTTCTTGTGGGGCATATAGGAAAGCTTGTAAAATTAGGTGCAGGAATAATGAATACACATTCCAAAGTGGCAGACGGACGAATGGAAGTTCTGTCAGCCTGTGCAATAAGGGCAGGTGCAGATAATGATACAGCATTAAAGATACTTGATTGTATTACGACAGAGGCGGCACTTGAAATTTTGAAGAAATCAGACATACTAGAGAAGACTATGTATCAGCTTACGCTTCGTATAGAAGATGTATTGCAAAGAAGAAGCAGTGGCAAGATAGTAATTGGAGCAATTGTATTTTCAAATGAATATGGAATATTAGGGAAAACACCGGCGGCAGATAAGCTGTTGGAACTTATAAAAAGCAGTTAAAAATCATAAAAAGCAGTTAAATTGTGAATTATGTATGATAGACATAAATTATGAATTAATATAGAGCAGACACAGGAGAATAAATATGGTAAAAATAGTCGGAGCAGGACCGGGAGCGAAGGATTTAATTACAGTCAGAGGTATGCGTATGCTTAATGAAGCGGATGTAATTATATACGCAGGTTCACTTGTAAATGAGGAATTATTAGAGTATGCAAAGAAGGATTGTGAGATATATAACAGTGCATATATGAACCTCAGGGAAGTTATTGATGTGATTGTAAAAGCAGAGGGCGAGGGAAAGAATATAGTGCGCCTTCATACAGGAGATCCGTCATTATATGGTGCAATAAGAGAGCAGATTGAAGAACTTGCCAAATACGGAATTACCTGTGAGATATGTCCTGGAGTGAGCAGTTTCCTTGCGGCCGCGGCGGCAGTTAAATGTGAGTATACAGTTCCAGATGTAGCACAGACAGTAATTATTACAAGAATGCCGGGCAGAACCCCGGTTCCAGATAATGAGAGCATAGCAAAGCTTGCACAGCACGGTACATCAATGGCTGTATTCTTAAGCTCATCACATTTAGAGGAACTTAAAGAAGAATTATATAAAGGAGCATTTACACCAGACACGCCTTGTGCGTTATGTTATAAGGTAAGCTGGGAAGATGAGAAATGCATACGCACAACATTGAAAGATCTTGACAGTGAAGCAAGGAAAGCAGGCATTACAAGAACTGCACTTGTATTGGTCGGGGAATTTCTTGGGGACAAATATAGTTTTTCTAAATTGTATGACCCAGAGTTCACTACGGAGTATAGAAAATGAGAACAATTATAATAACCTTCACACACGAGGGGATGAAGGTAGCAAAGAAAGCCAGTGAGGCAATGGACGGTGAAGTAATAATATACTGTCACCAAAGATGTGCAGATACTTATAAGAATGAGGCAGTACCATTTGTGGCAGTTGGAAGTGTTATAAAGAGCGAGTTTGCAGTAAGTGACAGAATATTATTTGTGTGTGCTGTTGCAATAGCTGTAAGAACTATAGCACCATACCTTAAAAGCAAGGTTACAGACCCGGCGGTGCTTGTTGCAGATGAGGGCGGAAAGTATCTTATATCACTTCTATCAGGTCATATTGGCAGAGCTAATGAGTGGTGCAGTAAGCTTGCTGTCAGGATAGGTGCAATGCCGGTAATTACTACAGCGACCGATGCAAGAGGAATGTTTGCAGTTGATATATTTGCCACGGAACATAATATGAGAATAGTCAATCCGGTTATGATAAAAGACATATCAGGCAGGATATTAAATAATGAGCCTGTTGGAATAACAGGCAATGATAAATATAAGAACCTGTTAAAAGTAACAGAAGAACGCTGGAACGGACAGATTAAATATACTGATAATAGTAATAATGAGTATGAAAGCGGTGTACAGATAATTACAGGCAAAGACGATAAAATAGTATTTAAGCGCACATTAAAGCTTGTACCACAGGAGCTTGCTGTAGGAATTGGCTGTAAAAAAGGCAAGTCAGCACATGAAATAGAGCGGGCTGTCAAGAAAACATTTGATAAAGCAGGGCTTTTGCTGGAAGCAATTGCTGTTGTGGCTTCGGTTGACAGAAAAGCAGATGAAGCAGGAATAATTGAATTTGCAAGAAAATGTAAAGTGCCATATAAGACATATACGCCTGAATATTTAAGAGATGTTGAAGGTGACTTTGTATCTTCAGCTTTTGTTGAAGAACAGATAGGTGTAGGAAATGTATGTGAACGCAGTGCGGGTGCCGCGTCTTCTGGTGGAGAAAAGCTTGTAGGAAAGACAGCAGATAACGGAGTTACAGTAGCTATTTACAGAGTGGCACAGAAAAATAAGGAGTAGATTATGCTTAAGATAGTAGGTTTTGGAAGCGGAGCAAAAGATAATATGACACTGGAGGCATCAGCCGCAATAGCTGGTGCTGACCTGATAGTTGGATATACTACATATGTTGATATATTAAAGCAGTATTTTCCTGATAAAGAGTACTATTCAACTAATATGATGCAGGAAAAGGAACGCTGTCAGTATGCAATAGATACAGCTAAAGAAGGAAAAGAGGTAGTGCTTGTATGCAGTGGAGATAGCGGTATATATGGTATGGCAAGCCTTGTATATGAGCTTGCAGAGGATAATCTGGATATTAAGGTTATATCAGGTGTAACAGCCGCAAGCAGTGGTTCAGCCTGCCTTGGTGCACCATTGTCACACGATTTTGCGGTTATCAGCTTAAGTGACTGTATGACACCTTGGGAGCTTATTAAGAAAAGAATAAAGGCGATGGCTGACAGCGATATGGTAATGTGCATATATAACCCATCAAGCCGCAGAAGAAGCGGATATTTAAAGGAAGCCTGCGATATTGTATTAAAGGTACAGTCACCGGATACAGTGTGCGGTTATGTAAGAAACATAGGAAGAGAGAACGAAACTACAGGAATTCTTACATTAAAGGAGCTTGCGGATTTTAAAGCGGATATGTTTACAACAATATACATAGGCAACAGCCATACTAAGGTAATTAATGGGAAAATGGTTACACCAAGAGGATATAAGGTTGTATGAGAAAGACGATAATGCTTTTTGCGGGGACAACAGAGGGCAGAAAGTTATGTGAATATCTTACAGGAAAGAACTGTGACACTTATGTATATGTAACGACTGAATATGGCAGGGAATTACTGCCGCAGGCTGATAATGTGCATATACATACTGGTAGAATGGATGAGGCTGATATGCTAAAGGAGTTAGAAGCTAAAAAGCCATATATAGTTATTGATGCCACACACCCATATGCTACACAGGTTACACATAATATTAAAAATGTGTGTGACAGCAAGAACATTTCTTATGTGAGGGTATTAAGGGAAGATAATGACAAAAAGCCAGAGTTTAAGTCAGATAACATTACATATGTTAAGTCAATAAAAGATGTAGTAGAACTACTTAACAGTGAACAGCATAATAGTAAAAATATTCTTATGACGACAGGCAGTAAGAATATACCAGAGTATGTCTATATTACAGATTATAAAGAGAGAGTATATTTAAGGCTTCTTCCTAATCCTGAAATGTTACAGAGTGCAATAGAAGCAGGGATTATGCCGTCACATTTAATAGGTATGCAGGGACCATTTTCACAGGAATTAAATGAGGCAGTAATAAGACAGTTTAATATAGGTGTTCTTGTGACAAAGGAGTCTGGCAGTAATGGCGGATATGAAGAAAAGGTGTCTGCCACAGAGAATACAGGCATTGACTGTATAGTAATAAAACGTCCAGTAGAAGAAAATGGAGTAAGCCTGCCAGAGCTTATTAAATATCTTAAGACAAAAGGGTTATAAAGCCTAAAAGCTATGTGGTTTTAGAGTTATAAAGTTTTAGGAAAATGGCTGTCTATAATGTTAATGAATTAAGGTGGAGTGAATAATGAAAAGGGTAATTATAGCTGGTGTGGGGCCGGGCAGTAAAAGCTGTCTTACAGAGGAAGTAAAGGAAGCAATTGATAATTCAGAGGTGCTGATTGGTTCTAAAAGGCTGATAGAAGAATACACAGATAAGAAGACATTTTATGCAGTAACAGCAAAAGACATAATAGATATTATTGATAATGAAAATGCCAATAACTACGTTGTGCTTATGTCAGGTGATACAGGCTTTTACAGCGGTGCAAAGAAGCTTGCAGAGGCACTTGCTGGAAAGTATGAATACAGCATTATGGCAGGTGTATCTTCTGTAATATATCTTGCGGCAAAGATAGGAAAGTCTTGGGAGAACGCAGCTTTTGTAAGCCTGCACGGTAAGAAACAAAGCTATATACCTGTAGTTTTACAAAATGAATTGACATATTTTCTGACACAGGGAAATGTATCACAGATATGCCAGGAGCTTTATAGGGCAGGACTTGGACAGGCACATATATGGATTGGTGAAAATCTTTCATATGATAATGAGAAGATAACTAATGGAAATGTGTCTGAATTTACTGAATATATTTCAGAAGGACTTACGGTATTGGCAGTTTATAATGAACATTCGCGTGCATTTTCAATAACAGGAATTGCTGACAGCAGTTTTATCCGTTCTGATGTGCCGATGACGAAAAGGGAAATCCGTGCAAGCGTTGTAAGCCGAATGGCGGTATCTAAGAATTCCTGCGTATATGATATAGGTGCAGGAACAGGCTCTGTCACAGTGGAGCTTGCACTTCACGCACTTTACGGAACAGTGTATGCAGTTGAGAGGACAGAAGAGGGCTGTAGTCTTATAGCTAAAAATGCAGAAAAATTCGGACTTAATAATATAGAGATTATACACGGCAATGCGGCGGCTGTTATTGACAGTCTGCCAGTACCCGATAAAGTATTTATTGGTGGAAGCGGTGGAGAGTTAGAATACATTTTCAGCAGTATTCTTAAGAA
>UMCT01000107.1_pt1 | contig 13726 bp, 9 predicted proteins | sample 1964291 | NCBI WGS metagenome assembly UMCT01 (sample SAMEA4835974, study PRJEB28245) | human gut metagenome | biome: gut microbiome; material: fecal sample | place: Denmark | collected 2008 | reverse complement strand
GGGGGGGGGCAGCTTAACTCGAGAGCAGTTCCTCCTTCGTGAAATACGCATAGTCGCCGCCCTGCGGCTGCAGGGTCTAACCGATGCGGAGATAATGGCCCGCGCGGTAGAAGAGAATCTGTTCCAATATCCCAGCGCCACTAACCTTCGCCGTATTGCGCGTACGTGCCTGTGTCGGCTCGATGCGCTCGAGGCTGGTGTTTCTGGCGTTGCCGAAAAGCTCACTTTTCTCGTTGCAGGCGGTCTGCCCGAACAGGCGTCCCAGGTGAACATGTATGCGCTTATGCTGACGTATCCGCTTGTGGGCAAGTTCATGACGGAAGTGGTTGCCGAGCGCTTGCAGCAAGGCGAAGCCGAGCTTACTCGCCAAGACATTAATGCATTCTTCACGCGCCTTCAGGTTGAAGACGCGAAAGCCGTCGCTTGGACGGAAGCCACCGAAAAGCGTATCAAAAGCACGCTCACCAATTGTTTGGTGCAGGCGGGTTATCTGGAAAAACGCACTTCAACAAAGCTCCAATGCCCACTCTTAAGCGAAGAAGTAAAAGAGTGCATCATCGCGAATGGCGATGCCCACCTGCTGCCCGCATTCGGTGAAAGCGGGGTGTGCTAAATGGTTGCTGCATCGCAAGACAACCAGCATCAAAGCATCGTTGAACAGCACTCCCGCACCGCTCGTGCTCAGCGCGATTTCGATTCGCGCTGCAAGCTGCTGCGCCACCGCCTTGCCGAAGAAGACTTCCTTAGCAACAAAGGCATCGGCAACGAAGTGGGCTTCTTCACCTTTTGCTATGACCCCTCGCTGGAACTACAGGCGCGCGCATTCTTCGATCGCATCGTGAAAGATTCGCAAGCGGGCAAGCTGCCCTGCACTGTGAAAGTGGTGAACCTGTACGACGTGTTTCTGCAGTTGCTTGAGGAAAAGCGAATCCTCAAAGCGGTGCCTAAGCAGGAGCTGAAAACGGGTATGGCAAAGCAGTTAAAACAACTGCAGAAAATCGCTTCGCCCGAGGCATTCGCCAAGAAAATTCTTGAGCTAACCAAGCCGCATGAATATCGCGACGTAATCGTAATTACGGGTGTAGGTGAGGTGTATCCCTTCTGTCGCGTGCATGATCTGTTGAATAACATGCAGGCCGATTTTGCTTCTGTTCCTGTGGTCATCGCGTATCCCGGCACCTTCAACGGCAGGGAATTCAGACTCTTTTCTACGCTCGCGTCCGACAACTACTACCGCGCATTCGATCTTTCGGAGGAACTCCAATGATTATCAAAGACCTGTTTTCCAAGGACATCAATCGTTCCATCAACGGCGTAATCAAGGTTTCCCAAAACGATGAAGCCTCCATTCAACAAGAGCTTTCTGAATACGTGGTTACGCGCGAATTGCAACGCCATTTTGCAGCGTTCTTCGAAAATTACGAGGAAGCGCTCGATGTGCCTACCGACAAAATTGGCGTATGGATTTCCGGTTTCTTCGGTTCTGGTAAATCGCACTTCCTGAAGATGCTTTCGTACTTGTTGGCAAACAATGAAGTGGCTGGTAAACGTGCTATCGATTACTTCGACGGCAAGCTGCAGGACACTCTTGTGTACAGCAAAATGCGCCGCTGTGCCGATGTTCCCACCGAGGCCATCCTGTTCAACATCGACAGTAAGGGCGGTCAGTGGAAAACGGGCGATACCGCCAAAACCGCATTGCTGCGTGCTTTTGAGCGTGTGTTCTATGAAAACTTGGGCTTTTTCGGTGAGGACTTGAAGCTTGCTAAGCTTGAGCTGTTCATCGACCAGCAGGGAAAAACCCAGCAGTTCCGTGAAGCGTTCGAACGCGTAAACGGCGAGCCCTGGCTTGAAACACGCGAAAGCTACTCCTATTTCGAAGACGACATCGTGCAAGTGCTGCAGGAAGTGTTAGGCATGAGCGAAAGCGCTGCCCAACATTGGTTCGATGGCAGCGAAGACGACGTTATCGCGGTAGACCGTTTTGCCCAGCAGGTGAGCGAATACGCTGAGGCACGTGCTGCGGAAAACGGTGGCCAGTTCCGCCTATTGTTTATGGTGGATGAAGTTGGCCAGTTTATCGGCAGCGACACCAACCTGATGCTGAGTCTGCAAACTCTGGTAGAAGAACTGGGCGCGCGCTGTAAAGGTCGCGTGTGGGTAATGGTTACCAGCCAGGAAGCAATTGATGAAGTGGCCATGATTGTCGGCGACGACTTTTCAAAGATTCAGGGCCGCTTTAACACGCGCCTTTCGCTTTCTAGCAGCAGCGTTGATGAGGTTATCAAGCGCCGCGTGCTGGACAAAACTGCGCCTGCTGAAAGCGTCCTTAAAGCGGAATACGCAGATCAAAGCGCTGTTCTGCGCAACTTGTTTACGTTCGAAGGCTCCCGTAGCGACCTGTTCGGTTACGCCAGCGAAGCGGACTTTGTAGACGCTTACCCGTTTGCGGAGTATCAGTTCAAGCTGCTGCCCGACGTGATGGAAGAAATCCGTAAGCGCGGCGTGAAGGCGCAGCATATGTCTACCGGTGAGCGCTCCATGCTCTCCGCCTTCCAGGAATCGGCGCAAGCGGTGCAAAACGAAGAGCATTCCGCACTGGTGCCGTTCTGGCGCTTCTTCGACACCATCTCGAAGGACCTGGAGCATGGCATCATCCGCGTAATCGATCGCTCCGAACGCGCCGCCGAAGCCAACCAGAACCTGCAGCCCGAAGACGTCCGCGTGTTGAAGCTGCTGTACCTTATCCGCTACGTAACATACCTGGAAGCAAGCCTGAATAACATCGCCATCTTTATGGTGCAGGACATGAACGCAGACATGGTGCAGCTGCGCGAGGAAGTGAAGGCTTCGCTCGACCGCTTGGTGCGCGAAGGTTACGTGGCGCGCCAGGGCACCAAGTACAACTTCCTTACCGATGAAGAGCAGGACATCACGCGCGAAATTAGGAACGTGAAGGTTGAGCCCGCTGAGGTGGTGGCGCTCATCAGCCAAATCCTGTTCGATGACATCTACAGCTTCCGCAAGCTTACCTGCGGTGCGAACAATTTCCCCATCGACCGCTTCGTGGATGGGTCTATCCACGGTGCTTCGCAAAATGGCATGAAGCTTTCGGTGGTTACGCTGGCGGGCGAACTTGCCAACGCTTCCGATGGCGAAATCGAGCTGCGCTCCAACCGCGAGGCGGTGGTGGTTCTTTCCGATGAAGCCGACTACTACGAGGTGCTGCTGAATGCCGTGCGCATCGACAAGTACGCACGCACCCATGCTATGGCGCAGCTGCCCGCAAGCACGCAGCAGATTATCAGGTTGAAGAAGGAAGAGTCGGCTTCGAACAAGAAGGAAGCCAAGGTGCTTCTAGAAGATGCCGTGGTACATGCTCGTTGCGCTATCAATGGGCACATGGAAACGGTGCGCGCCACCAACGCCAAGCAGGTGTTTGACCAGGTGCTGGAAAAGCTGGCAAGCGCCATCTTCACCAAGGCGGACTACATTACCGCACCTGCTGCTTCGAATGAAGATGTGCGCCGTGCCCTTATGGGTGCCGCGCAAGATGCGCTTGAGGGAACGGGTGGCGCTAACCAACAGGCGGTTGACGACCTAAATATGTTCTTGGACACGCAAACAAGGCTGCATCAGAAAACAACCCTTGGCGAATTGCTGCGAAAGTACGACGCAAGCCCCTACGGCTGGCGAAATGTAGACACGCTGCTTGTGGCGGCGCAGCTTGTTGCCGCGCAAAAGGCAACGCTGAGCTATGCGGGCCAGCGCATTGCCGCAACCGATCCGTGTGCCTACGAGCTGTTAACCAGCCTGAAAGCCGCTGAGCAGGTGACGCTTGAACAGCGCGTACGCGCATCGGACAGGCTGTTGAAACAGGCTGCGGGCATTATCGGAAAATTCTGTGATGAGCGTATTCCCGCCAACGATGAAGATGCCTTGGTGCAGCGTATTGTTGCCGAGCTTGAAAAGGCAAAAGATCACTGCGAAACTTTTAACCGCGAAAAGTATGTGGGCATTCGTGAGTACCCGTATCCTGGTTCTTCCGTTATCGAAAAGGGCGTTTCAGCTATTAACGCCGTACTTGCGCAGCGCTCGCAGCCTACCGCCTTGCTGAAAGCGATTGGTGAAGCGGAGGACGATCTGCTCGATTACGCAGAAGACATCGAAGCGGTAGATGAGTTCTTCAGCCGCCAGCAGCGTTTGTTTGACGATGCGGTGAAGATGCTTGGTGTTGCTCAGCAGGATGGCTTTTATCTGAGCAGCAGCGAAAGCGCGCAGGACGCCATAGCCAAAACCAGAGAAATCCTTACTCTTGAAGAGCCCTACCGCCGCATCAGCGAGCTGTCTGGTTTGCGTAAGCAATTCGAAGAAGCTCATCTGACGCTGGTGAAAGCCAAACGCAACGAATTGCTTGATGTGGTGCGCACGGGCAGGGAAGAGCTTGCTGAATATGCTTCTCAGCAGGGCGAATTCGTCGAAACGGCAAAGCGTGCCGTCGCCGACGCGGGACGTACCTGCGATTCGCTTGAAACCCAAATCCATGCAGCGGAAACCGCATCGGTGCTGGACTCGTTGAAGGCGCGTTTTGAAACTTGGTGTGATCAGTCCTACGCCGCTGTAGACAAGGCCGTTGAAGCCGCTCGTGCGCAGAAGGCACGCGAGGTTGCCATAAAAGCAACTACCGAAAGCGGCGAAACGGTAACCCATGTTCACCAAACACACGCTCTCGCGCCCAAGCCAGAACCAAAAGTGAAGGCCGTGAAGCGTACCGATGTGTGCGCCCGCAAGGTGCTTTCCAGTGAGGCGGATGTGGACGCGTACCTGGCTGAAGTCCGCGAAAAGCTGCTGGCCGAGCTTGCCGGCGTTGACTCTATTCGTTTGGGCTAGAAAGGCAAGGTCATGAACGATACCGCAATCAAAAACTACTGCATTTGGGCACGTGCCGAGTTGCTAAACGAAGTGGAAAACTGCATGCAGCGTTACGGCATTCTGGAAGAAGGAGCCGAACCCGACGACGCTCAAACCGTAGGCGGGCAGGCGCTTTCTACCCAGGAGCGGAAGCAGCGCACCCAGTTGTTGGAAATGCAGGCGCGCATGGGCCACGCCGCTTTGCGCGACAAAGCAGCCTACACCTGGTTCAACCGCATAATCGCTATCCGATTCATGGAGCTGCACGACTACCTTCCCAGTGGTGTACGCGTGTTCTGCTCCGTGGACGATGCGAATGCTTTCGAGCCGGAGATTGTAAAAGAAGCACTTGATATCGACCTTCCTGGTGCAAGCCAAGAAGAGATTGTTCCCTTGGTGCGGGCGGGCGAAGACGAGCCCTTGTTCCGCTATTTGTTCCTGGCGCAGTGCAACGAGCTTGCCGAATGCTTGCCTGCGGTGTTCGAGCCGGTGGGCTCCGCCTTGGAATTGCTGCTGCCCAGCGGCCTGCTGCGCAAGGAAAGCGTGGTGGGTCAGCTGGTGGCGCAGCTTCCTTGGGGTGGCGAAGTGGAAGGCGGCATTGGCTGGAGCAAGGTAGAGATTTTGGGCTGGATGTACCAGTTCTATAACTCTGAAGTGAAAGATGAGTTTTTCAAGTCGAAGCGCAAGGCCACCGCGCGCGACATTGCGCCCGCCACGCAGCTGTTCACGCCCGAGTGGATTGTGCGTTACATGGTGGAAAACTCCCTGGGCCGCCTGTGGATGCTGAACAACCCCGAAAGCACCCTGCGCGAAAGCATGGAGTACTACATTGAGCCCGATGCCGAGCACGAGGATTTCATTCGCATCGAAGGCCCCGAGGATATTAGTCTATGCGACCCTGCCTGCGGCAGCGGCCATATTCTGGTGTATGCGTTCAAGCTTTTGTTCGAGACGTATACGGAACGAGGCTACCGTGAACGCGAGATTCCGCAGCTCATTTTGCAGAACAACTTAACGGGTATGGAAATAGACCCGCGCGCTGCCCAGATTGCTAACCTGGCGCTGGCGATGTGCGCCCGCGAGCACGACCGCCGCTTCTTCACCCGTGGGGTAGAGGCGGACGTCAACGTTATTGCACCCACAGTATTCGAAGACGGCGAGCTGCCCGAAGGTGCAGCGCTACAGCAACAGCCCCAGCTGGTAGACGCCCTGGCTCATTTGGATGAGATTGGCAGCCTGCTGAACCCTACAGAAGCCGAGCTTGCAGCCTCGCACGATGACGTTCAGCGCTTCGCCGAGGCAGGTCAAGCAAGCCTGTTCGGCGCCAACGTTGCAGAAAAGCTGCAGCAAGCAAGGCAAACGTGCGAAATCCTGGCAAGAAAGTTCACCTGCGTAGTAGCCAACCCCCCCCTACATGGGCAGCAGCAGCTTCAGCCCCTTCATGAGCAAGTGGATTAAGAAGAACTACCCAGACGTGAAGAGTGATTTGTGCACGTGCTTCATTGAGCGAATTATGGGACTGTGCGAAGAATCTGGTCTTGCTGGAATAACCACTTCTAACAGTTGGATGTTTCTGTCTTCGTTTGAGAAGCTTCGTGAAAACATGGTCAACATTTTCACCATTGAGACGCTGGTACAGCTTTCTGTCCACGGGTTCCATGGCATTGCAGCTCAGGTGTGCACATTTGTGTTACGGAATTCTTACTCTGAGGGTTATTTGGGTGGCTATATCCGTTTGAACGACTTCGACCATCATTCGTTGCAACAACCAAAAACGCTAGAGGCCATAGCCAACCCGGATTGCGGCTACTTCTACCGCCGCAACGCCAAAACCTTCACCCGAATCCCCGGCACCCCAATAGCCTATTGGGTAAGCGATGCGTTAAGAAACCTAATAGCAGAGGGTGTGGCTACCGGGTACGAATACGAGGTCGGTAGTGGGCTTTCAACGGGAGATAATGATCGATTCCTGAGACGTATTTGGGAAGTTCCCTCTTCTCGCATTTCCTATGATGGAGAAATTCCAGCTAAGTGGTACTTCTTCCAGAAAGGCGGAGACTATCGTAAGTGGTATGGCAACCTCGAATACGTGGTCAATTGGGAAGAAGATGGCAGGGATATTAAATACTGGGTTACCCATAATCCGAAAGATCCCAATACAACTTCGTGGTCTCGCAGAATTTTCAATACGCACCTATATTTTAAAGAAGGCTTTTCCTGGTCTGTAATATCTAGTGGGGTTATCTCTTTTCGCTGGATTGACCGCCGAGGCATGATTTCGAATGCTGCGGGTGGTGTTTTCTCGACAAACGATAATTCTTTCAGGAGAATTCCCTGCGTACTTGGAGCGTTCAATACAAATATATGGCGGGAGATATTCTCGCTGCTCAATCCGACTTTGAACTATAGTTCGGGCATCATTGCAAAAGCTCCTTTGCCGTCTGGACATCCGTCTGTTGAGGTGGATGGCTTAGTGAGTGAAAACGTTTCCATATCTAAAGCCGATTGGGATTCGTTTGAAACCTCCTGGGATTTCAAACGCCACCCTTTGGTGTAGGTGATTTGCATGTCTGGGCTTAATAAATATGCATTTCCTAATTGGAGAATGCATGAATATGACCGTGCGGGAAATTATGCGGTAATGGCCGAGGGCTACAAAATTGGCGCCATTAGGCTTCTGGATTCTCTTTTGCATAACAATGTCGGGCATGACGCTGATGCCGTCATCTTTCCTGTATTGTTTGATGCCCATCAGTCTCTGGAGCTTTATCTCAAGGCAACGAGTATTGCCGTTGAAGAGGCGAATGACTTGAATCCTTGGTCTGCAAAAGTAATCCGATCTCATGATCTATTGGAATTAATAGGTTCTCTAAACTCTTCTCTTCCAAGTAGCGAACCAAAGATTGCTTTGGCAAAAGAAACGAAACCCCTTTTCGATCTTATCGACCTCTTAAAAACCGTTGGTGACAACGGGAAAGGGGGCTATTATTTCGATTTTGCTCGTTATCCGGAGAAGCAGGCTGGGGAGTCGTATATTTTCGTGCGCGATGACTCGCTGGTCTTCGACCTTGAGGGGATAAAACGGGTTGTGGCTGATGGGTGCGACTTTCTAGATGGCTATTGCGCAATGTGGCTCGAACGTGTTGATGGTGTTCGTGGGATGCGTGCAGGAGTTTAGCTTTTCATGTTTGGGTTCGAAACGAATGATGGTGCGGTGGTAGTTCCCGAAACGCCCGAATGGATCATCAATGATGACCACACAGATAAATATTGGCCAAGACTTCAACGTTTAATCAGGTTTTACTGCATTGAATGTCCGGTTCTCGGTAGCTCAAACCATAGAGTTTCTCTTGCTGAATACGGTTGGGATGCTCCATGGAAGAAGCCACAGAAGCTGAACTTCAAACTAAAAAATGCCTCTACTAGCAATTGTTTGTATTGGTCAGCTGCAGCCTATAAGCAGATGGAAGACAGGCTTTTATCTGCGGGTTTACAAGTGATTAATTACGATTCTTTGTCTTTGGTAGAGAGTGCAGCGTTCTATGACGCAAAGAAAAACCAAACGTTAAGTCTGTTGACTCATATCCGTAATTCCTTCGCTCATGGTCGTTTTTATGTCTTCGAATCCGTTGAGGGCACAACGTGGATTGTTATGGAGGATGTCACTAAGCGGAAAAAGAATGACCCTGAAGGAACAAAGCGATTGAGCGCTCGAATCCTGCTAAGGATTGAGACTCTTGAATCATGGATCAACTTAATCAGGGAAGGCCCCGATACGTCAGAGGGGTCAAACGAGTGATTGGCTTGAAGGAAAAAATGCCGGGAACCCCCCCGGCTCTTGGAAGCCGACCCTTTCGAGAGGACCAATTATTTTATATCACGACCCAGGGTGTTCTTTTAAGGTGTAATTATACACGAACACATGTTCTAAAATACCTGGTAAACCGCAAGGGAGGCGAGTGCTTTGGCTGCTAATAAGGAAGCACCTTACCAAGCCTTTCGCAAAGCAATCGCAAAGACTGTAACCGTAGACGGGCAGGATATTTTTGTCTCGTATCCCTCGCAGGGGCGGCTATTTACTAGCTTAACGAGGCTTCAGGAAACGGAGCGTCCGCGTCCGTTCCGCAAAGGCGAGCTTATGTTCGTGGATGCCAAAGTAATGCCTGTTCCCAGGGAGTACCGGCAAACGGCAGCGCAAGCACACAGAGTGTTCGACGACTTCATGCGCGTGATGGCGCTCGCCACTACCAACGAAATGCTGCAGTGGATAGCCGGTCTTGCACCTCGTAAAAAAGATGGCAACTTAGTGGCGAACAAGAACCTCTTCGTGTGCCGCCTGGAGGGCAAATTCGGCTACGAGCGCAATCGCAATGGTCGCACGCGTTTCGACTCTACGTACACATTGATTGCCGAAACGGGCAAGGAAAACGATATATCCATCTCGGTGAAACGCGAAGATGCGTTCAGCTTCCACAAAGCGGTGGTGTATCTGTATGCCTACCAGGTGCTAGAGATGCATGCCGGCTTGTTAGAGAAGTACGGGCTCAGTCCCGTGCGACGCATCGAGCATGTTGTGGGTGCCATTCATGTTGGCGAAAAGCTGCGCCCTGTTCTGAAGAAGGCATGTGATGCGTTGCAAACGCGCGAGACATATGGTCATGCCTGCAACCCGGTTCGCCTTATTTTTGCGGGTGGTGAAGAAACCATTCGCGCTGTTCTGGCTGCCATGATTCGCGAATACTGTACGGCTGCTGATATGCCCGAAGAAGGCGAACGGTTTGCTAAGGAGATTGCCAACGGGAGGGGCGCAACGGCGCTTTACGACATCGCTGACGTAATTGCTGAAACATGCTTTGACCTTGCTCTGTTGTTCAGCGCTCATTCGGAGGTGTTCACCTACGCCGATGCCGACTGCCTTCGTTTGAAAAGAAGTGGCAATACCTGGTTCTTGGCGCTCTCTTTCGCGGTTTCGATGGAACTGTTCGAAGGCGAGCTAGCTTATTTTTTCGAACAGCTTCCCGAAGGCGAATACGCGTTTGCCGGCGCGCGTTGGCACGAAGACGAAATGGGCTACGTGTATCTGAACCTGGGCAACCAGGTGGATGGCGGTCCGTACCAATGTGGTCCCAATGCCGACATCGGCAAGCTCATGATGCCCGATTTCTGCGGCTGCTACCTAAGCGAATTAAACCGCGAAGCGCTAACCAGCGGCAAAACCGCCCAAGTCCAAGCCGTGAAGAGGCTTTTAAAAATGATCCCAACCCAGACTTACACCATTTAAGGAGAGCGGCCATGAATTGGACGATGAAGAAAACGCAAAGACTGATGGAGATGCTCTCATCTTCATCCTCGGTAGATGAGATAGATGAATTCGTTGGCAAGGTTAATGGGCGTATGCCATCTCGGCATGAAATTAGGGAGGCTGGATACGCTGACCCTTGGCATGCGCTGTTTACGGCATGCTTGGAAGACCAACAATCTTATCAAGATAAGTTCACGTATATCGATAGCAAAGGCGGTTGGGGCGACAAGAGCTTCGCATTGACATACGCGCTTCTTGAGACCGAAGGAAATGGCAAGCCTATAAACACGCAGAGCCAGCTTGAATTCACTAAAGAGGTTTTAGCTTTTCTCCTTAACAATGGGTGGGAGTTCCTTGCGGCATCTCGAACGAGCTTATCTCTCTGCTATGCGTATTATGACGATATTCCGTTTCTGAGGTTTTTAGATGCATGCGATATTGAAGACTTCGACTTCGCTTTCAGCGAAAACTCTGCTTCTGACATATTCGACCTGTTGGCTTTTCTCCTCAGCAACTCTGCGTATAGCACGATTGACTTTCTCGGGGCAAAAGGTTTGCTGCTTGCTGATTGCTATTTTGGCGCCTCGAAGCCTTGCGTGATTGGTCGTGGCTGTGTTCCCGCATGGTCTAAAGCGCATATTGATTATTTGGCTTCAAAGGGAGTTCGTTTCTCTTTTTGCGATTATTCCGAAAACTGCGATTTTGATACGTATTGCTATGCGATGGAGCGCCTAGGCTCAAGAAATTTCGATGCATCATTTGCCACTCAAGAAAAACTTAGCTCGATGTGGGGAACGGTTATCGAGTCAGGGCGTTTCGATATTGGTGACTATCTGCTTGCTGGCGGAATTTCCGTGCCCAATGGTTCTGTTGATTTGCGCTCCGCAAATATGCAATCGATTGATTGGGCTTTGGCTGTTGGATTCAAACTGAGGATTCATGTTGGGAACGATCGTGATCTGCTTCTTTATGCGGCAAAGCACGGATTGGAGCCTTATGGCTCGGTCTACGTTGATAAGTCGACTCATAAGATTGAACGATTTAAATCGTTCAAGAGCGAGGAATTCGAGGGGATGCAAGCTATTTGCGAAACCCATGACAAGGAATTGATTTCAGCGTTTCTCGATGCTGGCTACGGAGACGATATTGATGCCTCTTCTGCTTTCGACAATGGAGAAGGGGGCCTGATAGATACTTATGAATCTCATGGGATAAATACTGTTTCAAATAGGGTGGTTAGAGGCGATTCCTATGTTGAGAACCATCGTGTGGCGTTGCCTGAGGGGATAACCGAAATAGCAGAAGGGGCTTTCGAGAGCATAATAATTGATTCGATCAAGCTTCCTTCGAGCTTGGAAGCTATTGGAGCGCGTGCCTTTGCTAGGTCGTGGCTTGGGAAAGATGAAAAGGGCCGTAGCGTCGTGGTTCCTTCTGGCGTTAGGTCTATTGGCCGAGGAGCGTTTTTTGGATGGAGCAGGATTTGTGTCTATGACAACTTAGATAAAGATGCTTTAGATGCTGATGCGAAAATCGATGAGGTAAACGGTCTGCCGAATGGCGAGCTTGGTTGGATAGCCGCGATTCCGAAAGAGCACCGTGCACTGTGCGCTGCGAATGTCTCGATGTTCAATCATGAGATTACGGTACTTTCATCCAAAACCGATGAGGTCAAATATCGAGTGTATATGCCAGTCGAGGGCGCCGAAAGGCATGTGTATTGCACCCTCCTTTCTTCCTGGGGGAAGAATTCCACGTTCCATTTCCCTGTTTTGGAAAAGCTGTTTCCTGATCTTCCCGATAAGAAAAGCAAGATTAAGACAGCTGTTAATAGATTGCTGTGGCCCATATCTCTCGATGAGAGGGGAAAAGAAGCATACGTAAAGTACCTGTGTGGGTTTGCCAAAGATGCTGTTGAGGTTGCATCTGAATCGAATGACCTCGATGCCGCCAAAATGCTTGTGGAAATTGGTGCCGTAAAGAAGACGAATGTGGATGCCCTGATTGAGGCTGCAAAAAAGTTCAAGTCAACAGATGTCAAAGGCTTCTTGAAGAGGTTTAAAGCAGAACATTTCGCTGATTAGGAAATTCTTCCCTGAAGGCTGGGGAAGGCGATGACGCGAAAACGAGAACCGGCACATGGTATGGATGAAGGAAAACTGATATGGCAACACTTCTTGCAGATAAATATGAAGCTCGAAAAGAAGAGGTAAACGAGCGGTTTGAGCAGCTTCGCGCTAACGAAGAAGAGCTGAACCGTATCTTCGCTGAAATCTACAACATGGTGGGCGAGGTGCCTATCGAGGTCGAGGATAAGTATGTTTCGGTGGCAAAGATTTTCGATACCGAAGAGGAAATCCCTGAATCGTACAAAGGCAACAAATATGCGCGCACCAAGCGCGATGAAATTACCAGCTTAATCAGCTATGCGGTGGGCTGCATGTTCGGCCGCTATTCGCTGGACGTGGACGGGCTGGTGCTTGCCGACCAGGGCGACACGCTGGAAAACTACCTGGCAAAGATGCCCGACCCCAACAGCGTTACTTTCATGCCTGACGACGACAACGTAATTCCTATCACCGATGAAGAATACTTCGGCGATGACATCGTAGGTCGTTTCGTTGCGTTCATGGAGGCAGTGTATGGCGCAGAAACGTTGGAGCAGAACTTGCAGTTCATTGCCGAAGCGCTGGGCGGCAAAGGCTCGCCGCGCCAGGTTATTCGCCAGTACTTCCTGAAGGAATTCTTCAAAGACCACTGCAAAACGTACAAGAAGCGCCCTATTTACTGGCTGTTTGATTCTGGTAAGAAGGCGGGCTTCCGTGCGCTTGTCTACATGCACCGCTACCAACCCGATTTGTTGGCGCGCGTGCGTACCGAATACGTGCATCAGCAGCAAGATCGTTATCGCACCCAGATCGAGTTCGCGGAAAACGAACTTGCAACGGCGGAAAAGGGTACTCGCGTGAAGCTGGATAAACGCATCAAGAAGCTGAGCGACCAGCTAACCGAGGCAACTGCTTTCGAAGAAAAGTTGCACCACTTGGCCGATCAGATGATTGAAATCGACTTAGACGATGGCGTGAAAGTGAACTACGCCAAATTCCAAGACGTGTTGGCAAAGATTAAGTAATAGGAAGGGGATGCGGAAGATGGAAACAGAAGAGATTCAAAAGAAAGTTCTTGATCTGTTTGCGCTGATTAAGGGCACGCACGATTTGTCGTTCCTTAGCATGGCATACAGCGATGTTGAAAAAGGCGATTTGGCGATTGCTGTAGTTGAGCTGTGCCAGGCAGGAAAATTGACCATTAGTGAAGAGGGTATCAGCCTCCCTTTTGCTAATGGGGCGGCTGCGGTTCAAATCGAAGAAGAGCATGAAGAACAGAGCGACCTTCCAACGGAAGAAGGCCCTGTTGCAGCTGCCCCTATAGTTGAAAAAGAATCAGAACAGGTCGAAACGTCTGTCGAAGAGTCGATTTCCCCTGCAGCTGCAATGTCGGTGGAATATGCTCCTT